>VYLR01000009.1_pt1 | contig 277780 bp, 242 predicted proteins | sample 5114291 | NCBI WGS metagenome assembly VYLR01 (sample SAMN12291774, study PRJNA351875) | freshwater metagenome | isolation source: freshwater lake | place: USA: Michigan, Lansing Lake | collected 2013-08-14 | reverse complement strand
TCAGGAAACGGCTCGGGCGGGCCCTCAGCTACGCGACGGTCTTGCAGGACCAAGGGTGCATACAGGGTCCCGCCCGACTTCCTTATGACATGGATCGAAGTAACAAGGGTGCGTCCTGCGAGGAATGCACCGAGGTCAAGCGACTCCTAAGATCGTCGGTGCTGGGCAGTCAGCCAAAGCACTTGGAACGGTTCAATGCGTTGCTTCGCTTGCCTTGAGTGCCGCCGGACAATTCTTAGTGCGCAATTGGGGTGTCGAGGGGCTCATCGACTTCGTCGACGCGCGGAGCGCACCCCTTGACTCCCCATCTTGCGCGCACAAACTCGCGCATGGCCTTTGCCTAGGCAGAGCCTGGGTCAGAGGCTGTCTCAGCGAGATAGAGACTCGCCACTAGCTACAGATTGGGCTCATCGCGGACCGCCACGCTACGTCGACAATTGGCCGAAAGGAGATGGTCTGCTTTGGGGGTGGTGAGGGGCGAAAGCGGCCATTCGCCCCGCTTTGCAGGAAGTGTTCGCCTTCCAAAATATTGCTAGCACACCTTTCACGAGGCCCAAGCGAACCATCCCAAAAATAGACCAAAACAAGCTGCTAACGGAGGGATCAGATTGTGCGTACACCAAACAACCCCCTTGTTTATCTTGTCAAAGAGTTGGTCGATCATCGCCGTTCCAGATTGTCGGACCAGCAACAAAATGACCAAAGGCGAGACATAGAGGAAGCAATAGAGCGCTAGCCAGACGATGGCCAGGCTATATGAAGACCCGGAATTCTCAATCAAGTAAATGGCGCTAACATACGGCAAGGCTGTCGGTAAATCCGACAATGTTGATAAGATTGCAAAAGCGGCAACACCCCAAGCACTGGTTTGTTTTATAGATACTTTTGGATTTGTATCTGCCGGTTTGAAAGCGATCCAATGCCAAATTGCATAGCCAATGTGCATCAACCCAAGAAGGCTTATTAGGATAGACCCCACCAGTTTGGGCACCAAGGGCGCGAGGCGCTTTAGAGCTTCGCCCCAGCCCGAAACAATCACAATTCCGGCAGACAGATAAACTAAATAAGTCGCACCTAGAAATATAACTCCCAGAAGTAGGGGTCTTTTCAACGATAACACTAGGGCCATCGCTGCGATGGAGAAGGGATTCAAGGCATCGGCCAAACCTAAACCAACAATCGTCGCCGCAAGTGTTAAATCAGTCATTGCTCTCTATCCCTATTGCTTTCCTAAGATCGCGTCTCGGACTTTTTCGCCCCAGCGCACGAAGTGCCTCATCGGTCTCGGCTGACGGGGTCAAGTTTGTGGGAATGCGCTTGTATACCGCCCGGACAGAAGGATAGTCGAGCAGGTCAAAACCACTCTCGAACAATCGGATGCTGGGTGCGTCTGGACCTGCATCAACTGCACTCTGATGGATGCCGTGCGGATTGCCCCGGGCGGGGAAGCCTCGCCGGAGCCGTTTCCGGAAGGGTTAGGCAATCGCGCAGGCGGATCACAAACTATTCCATTGCGGCTAAGGCATTAGGCCTACCTCGACCCAATCACGACGCCCTTCGCACAAGCTTGATGGTATCGCAGAAGATGCCCATGCAGACTTTCATCTCAAGCACAGTCGCGCTGCGGATCCTGATGGTGGCTGGCAAGGTCTTCTGTGGGCCAATTTGATAATGGCCTGAAAACTGGCCTTGCTTGGTCGGGCGGATGTCGCGCACAACGATTTGGTTCAACGCGCTTTCTTCACCGGGGGCCAAGACTTCTTGAATAACGATGGCGCACAGGCGGCTCGGTTCGTAGGCGCAGGGCGCCACGCGTGCGACAGCGCTCCCGTCATCCACTACCCAATCCCCCTTGATGTCCAAGACTGCAGGAGAAGCTTGGCTGGCAGCGCTGACAAGCACCACTGGCGCGACCAAAGCCTTGGCAATTGCAGCGCGGACTTGGCGTGCAGCTAAGGGTTGTGAGGCTCGAGCTGCCAGTTGGCTTTTGGGCAAAGACGCGGCGACAAGGGTAAAACAAGTAATCATGGTCAGACTCCAAAGATTGTGAGACAGGAGCGCCTCATAAGGGTTGGATTTTGACGCTGATTATGTAGCTTGTGTGGAGCCAAGATGGACAATTGGCGCACCCGAGACGCCCTTTTGCGGGATGCGCAGCTCAAACTGTGCGCCGCCACCGGCGCGATGGTTTGCGGTAATGCTGCCACCGTGAGCCCGTGCAATGGCGTCAACAACGGCTAGGCCAATGCCACTGCCCCCATAGTCTCGGGCCCGCGACGGGTCTTCGCGCCAAAATAGTCGAAACGCATTTTCGATGACTAGGCTACTGAGGCCGGCCCCGCGGTCCATGACGCGAACCACGCCAAAGTCTCCGACAAGGCCGCAATCAATTTCAATCACGCCGCCAGAGTGGGCATGTAGACGAGCATTATTGACCAAGGCAAGCGCTGCTTGTCGCACCCGAAATGGATCGGCAAAGACGTGGGCTGGTGTCAAAGACAAGTTCAGCCGCATCCCTGACTCTTTGATTTCAGGGGCCACAAACTGGCTCAATTCGGCAATCACTTTAGCCAAATCAATCGGCGCTTTGTGCAAGGTTAGAATTCCGGCTTCGGCAAAGCTGACGGTCTGTAGGTCATCGACGATCCGGCTAAGAGCCTCAACTTGCAGGATCAGCCCCGAGATTTCCTTTTCCGACGGCTCAAAGACCTGATCCTTCATGCCTTGCAGCCTTCCCCTGAGGATGGTCAGCGGTGTTCGAAGCTCATGGGCGATCGCGGCTGCCCCTTCTGTGAGTTCCCGATCATAACGCTGCAAGGCTTCGGCCATTGTGTTGAAGTCGGTGATGAGCTTGGAGGCTTCTGCAGAACCTGGACTGCGGCTAATTGCGCGCACGGAGAGGTCGCCAGCGGCAAGGCTTTGCAGTGCCTTGGCCACGCCATCTAGAGGTGCCGCAATTCGGTTGGCGAGAAAAATGGCTGATGCGCCGCCAACCAACATGGCTACGATGCTCAAAACGATGAGAGCTAGGTCTTGCTGATCTAAAACGGCTTGGCCAATTTTCTCGTCGGTGGCCAAAAGCTCCTTCATTTCAGCGGTCGATGGCAGTTCGTTCTTCTCAAGCTTGTTAATGGCCGAAAGTGCCTGTGGCGGCAGTTCAGATTTTACGCGCGCTGCCTGATACGCCGAAAAAAGGTTCAACCCTCCATAACCAAAGGCAACCGCCAAGAGCACGCAGCCCGCCATGGCGAGTGTTAGTTGGACCCGAAGGCTTAAGTTCTTGCCAAATTTCATAGAGCAATCAACCGATAGCCAATGCCACGAACCCCTTCGAGACAGCCTACAGCCCCGGCTTGTTCAAGCTTTCTGCGGGCCTTGCTGATGTGGCTGTCCACCGTGCGTTCAAGGGCATCGCCGTCGGCAGGCAGGCACGCGTCCAACAATTCAGCGCGCGAGTATACCTTGTGGGGGACGCGTGCCATATGGGCAATCAGGCGAAACTCCGTCAATGTCAGGTCTGGTCGGCTTGATTGGTCGTCGGGCCCTAGGACGCGAATACTGTGGGTCTCCAGATTTACTTCTAGAGCCCCTGCACGCACGATTTTAGAGCGGGATTCTCCTGCCGCCACGCGTCGCAGAATGGCTTGCGCCCGCGCCACGACTTCTAGGGGATTGAAGGGCTTGACTACATAATCATCGGCACCAAAGCGAAGTGCTCCCAGTTTCTCAACATCCTCTCCCATGGCGGTAGCCATTAGAACGGGGGTGTCAGCAGACTGGCGGATGATCTGGAGAACCTCGTGGCCATTCTTCTTTGGCAGATTAACATCCAGCACCACCAGATCAGGCGATAACATGCGATGATGCAGAATGGCAATTTCTCCATCACCCGCACGAACTGTCCGAAACCCTTCGCGCTGAAAATAGGCGTCGAGAATCTCTGCGATGTTGGGTTCATCCTCAACAATCAGGATCAGAGCATTTTCCATGGCGACCTTTGGAAGGTTAAGCTGTTCGTCTGGGCTTTGCTTTACCCCAACTGTGTGGAGATTGGATGGAGCCATGAAACATTGGGGGGCGTCAATGGTCGATCCAATCTCCACGTGCTGGTTGCCCTACCGGATTGCGATGACCCAGCAAGGCAACAAGGCCGGGGCTTGAACTAGAATTTGTAGGCCAAGCCAACCGACAAGCGGTTGGACGCGGGCTTATAAGTCACGGTCGGCGCACCAGTGGTCGCAAAGCTTTTGCGGTCGTAGGTGGTATTCTCATACTCGACCCGACCAATCAGATTGTCACCGAAAGCTTGCGCCACGCCAACGCCGATCACGCGGCCGCTCGAGGTTGCTTTGCGGGTGACGTTGTTTGGCAAAAGATATTTTGCCTTGCTTTGCGAGACTCCGGCGCTGGCATAGACCAAGGTGCTGTCGCTGATGCCAATGCCAGCAACCCCTTTGAGGGCGAGCTCATATTGAGGGCGCTCGCGCACCGATACGCCGCTAAGAGTAATGGCCTTGTGCTGTGCGGTCGGACGATTGGCGCTCGCCTCGGCGCCCAGATAGAAGCCGTTGTCGAACTGATAGCCGTAGCCGCCAAATAGACCGACATCAGCTTGGGTCTTTTTGCTGGTGCGGCTGGCGGCTGCACCGGTTGCGGGGGTGACGGTCGTCTTGGTGTCGCTGCGGGCAGCAGCCACTTCAGCGCCAGCATAGAAACCGCTGAAGGTGCCTTCGGCATAAGCAGGGGCGGCCGAGAGGCCAAGGGCGAGGAGGGTGCCAAATGCAATCACTTTTTTCATGGTCTTTTTCTCTCATCTCACCGCGAGGCGGCAGAGCCAAAGGGCCCTGCAGGAGCGCCAGCTGGATGTTTCCAGGCGGTGTATCATGCTAAAAATAGCGAGCCAGATGGAGGCAATGTGGAGGCTTTTTGGAGAAATGGATGAGAGCGTAAGCTTTCGCAGGGCGCTGTTTCAAGATGACGGTGGATTGTTTGACGTCTCGATTGGTCAAAGGACTCCCTTCGCGAAAACACTGCCATTCGCTCATTATTGCATCTTCGAGACTCTTAATGTCCGCTTTCGAGCTGCGGTCGGCTGAATCAATGGTCACACAGGAGCGATTGTCGGCGCGGCAATTGCCTCGTCGTTGCGTGCCCACTTTGATGTCACGCATGACCGCCTTTTGCGACAGTCAGCACGGTCTTTTATGCCTCATAACCCCACCCCCAAAGCCAGCCATTCTCCACCTTTCCAATAATTAATGAACGATATGCAAATTGTTCATTGACAAGCGTGCAGCGTTTCCCTATATAGACTGTACAAACACAGAAACAGAAACGGATCCTCCCCATGACCAACACAAATTCGAACCCACATTTTTGGAGCTTGATGCTCGCAACTTTCCTCGTCGCTTCTATCCTCACCCCAATCGGTGAGTTGGCAGCGCGGGCAGCTGGCTACTAAGCATTTAAAGCTGGGGTCTACCCGGCTCGCCTTGGCCAAAACCCTCTTCCAAGCCCCACGTCTCCCCCCCAAAATCGGACGTGCTACTCTGCCGCCAAAGCTTTATGCTTTGGCGGCATTTTCATGTGTTAGGCCCGACGCTTGGTAAGAAATGAGCGACGCTTTTGTGCGATAAGGATTGCCAGCTGCGGGGCTGCCCCGCGCCCCTAACCGCCAAAAAGGCATGTTTGTCGTGACCAAAACTGCGTCAGAAGCGCTCACCATCAGCGTGATCATCCCAACTTTTCACCGCCCAGACGGTGCGTTGGCGGCTGTGCGCTCGGTTCTGGCGCAGACGCATGCGCCATCGCTAGAGATCATTCTGGTCGACAATGATGCCAATCAATCCTGCAAGCCCATTGCCGAGCAATTGGCACTGGAAGCAGGCCAAACGCCCTTCACCTATGCCGTGGAGCCCGCAGCTGGGGTCGCCAATGCGCGCAATAGAGCGGTTGGTCTGGCACGCGGGACGTTCGTGGCCTTCTTGGATGATGATGAAGTGGCGAAGCCAAATTGGCTGGCGAACTTGATCCGCGCGCAACAAGAAACAGGTGCCGATGTGGTTTTCGGCCCGATTGAGGCCCGCCTCCCAGCGCAGCACACAGTGCCGCACACCTACTTTCAAAACTTCTTTTCCCGTCGCCTCGATGGGCCAACGCGCTTGATTGAGATCCCTTACGGCTGCGGCAACAGCCTGTTGAAGCGCGCCACCGTTCTGACCAAAGCAGAGCCCTTTAATCCTGCTGCCAATGAAACGGGCGGCGAAGATGATATTTTGTGGCGGGAAGTGGTTGCTGGTGGCGGCACCTTCGGCTGGGCACAGGATGCTTGGGTGTATGAAGATGTACCACCCAGCCGCGCCACGTGGGCCTATCTGACCAAGCGCGCTTTTGCCTTTGGTCATAACACCACAGGCCAGTGGTATAATCGGGCCGACAAGAACTATGTCCGGATGGTCATCTCCATGGTGAAAGGCCTCATCCAAGCCTTGAGCTTAGCGCCAGTGGTTCTGCTCTTATGGATCGCGCGGCATGACCGCTTGGCTTGGGCTTATGACAAGATGTGGCGGGGCTTGGGCAAAGTCTTTTGGTTTGGCCCCTTCCGTGTTGGCTTTTACGGGGCAGCCGCACAGAAGAAGCAGTTGGCGGCGCAGAAGGCTTAAGCCTTCGCCCCTTTACGCCCCGTCTTATACATAGGCGCGGCACGGGCCGCTTCGGCATCCAATGGCCAGCGCGGGCGGGCGGGCGCATCTAAATCGTCTGAGAGGCCCTGTGCCAAGCGCTCTGCCCCAGCCAAGGCGATCATGGCGGCGTTGTCGCCGCAATAGGCTAAAGCTGGGGCAAAAAAGGACCAACCAAACTCTTCGCGCAAGGCCTCAAGCCGGCTACGCAAAACCAGATTCGCAGCAACACCGCCTGCGACAACAAAACGGCCGGATTGTCCCTCGGGCAGCACCATCGCCGCCATCGCCTGACGGGTGCGATCGACAAGGACATCGCCAACAGCGGCCTGAAAACTTGCACATAGATCCGCGATGTCTTGTTCGCTCAGCGAGCCCATTGCGGCGGCTTCTCGCGCGACAGCAGTTTTGAGACCGGCAAAGGAGAAGTCACATCCGGGTCGGCCTTTCAGGGGCCTCGGCAGATCAAACCTTTTGGGATCGCCCGTCCGCGCGGCACGCTCTACCGCTGGCCCACCCGGATAGCCGAGACCCAGAACTTTGGCCGTCTTATCAAACGCTTCACCCACGGCATCATCAATCGTAGAGCCCAAGCGCTCGCACCCATCTAGGCCCGCCACGCGCAACAATTGGCAATGACCACCTGACACCAACAGCAACAGATAAGGAAACGGCACATCGGCTTCGAGGCGCGGTGATAGCGCATGCCCCTCTAAATGATTGACTGCAACCAGTGGCAGGTCACGTGCCAAAGCAATGGCTTTGCCTGTCAACAGCCCCACCATAACCCCGCCGATCAGGCCAGGACCTGCCGTTGCTGCCACGCCGGTCAAATCTTGAAACCCTAACCCAGCCTTGCTCATGGCCTGAAGAATCACATGGTCAATCACGTCGACATGGGCGCGGGCTGCAATTTCGGGAACCACGCCGCCATAGGGGGCGTGCGCGTCGATCTGACTGGCGATGATGCTGGACAAGACCCGCGCACGACCATCCTGCAAGACAACCACTGCTGCAGCCGTTTCATCGCAACTTGTTTCTAGTCCAAGGACGATTTGTGGACCACAATGGAGGATCTGTCCGCTCATGCTGGCTCCGAAGCTTGACCTGCCTTGCCACTAGGGGTGATTAGTAAGAGATGCAACGCTCTGAACTGGAACCTATCATGCGCATTGGTGCTCGCGGCTCTCCTCTTTCGCTGGCCCAGACCGGCCAACTCCGCGCCCTTTTGGCAGAAGCCCTGGGAATTCCAAGCGCCGAGATTGAGGATCGCCTGCCCATCATACCGATCACCACGACCGGGGATCGGATTCAAGACCGGCCTTTGAGTGAAGCGGGCGGCAAGGGCTTGTTCACAAAAGAATTGGATGACGCCCTGTTGGAAGGCCGCATCGATTGCGCCATTCACTCTCTCAAAGACGTGCCAACCCAATTGCCAGTCGGCATTGTGCTCTTGGCCGGACCAGAGCGGGAGAATAGACGCGATGCCTTGGTCACGGTCGCAGGCTTGGGGCTCAGTGACTTGAAGCAAGGCGCTGTGATCGGCTCCGCCAGCTTGCGCCGTGCCGCACAATTACTGCATGCCCGCCCGGACCTGACAATCGTTTCCTTACGCGGGAATGTCGGCACACGGCTTGAAAAACTCAAAGCAGGCCAATGTGATGCCACATTGCTGGCCGCCGCTGGTTTGGCACGACTGGGCTATAGCGATGTGCCCCATGTCTTATTGGACCCTGTCGCCATGCCACCGGCGATTGGCCAAGGGGCTTTGGCCATTACAGCACGGGCAGGCGATGCCGCAACCGCAGCCGCGTTTGCCAAGATCGCGGACCCGGTTACAGAGATTGAAGTAGCGGCAGAGCGCGCTTTCTTGACCGCCCTAGACGGGTCGTGCCGCACCGCCATAGGCGCATTGGCCAGCCTGGATGCCTCTGGCACCCTGACCTTTATCGGAGAAGCCCTCCAAGCCGATGGGCAAGAGCGCTGGCGCTGTGACAGAACGCTGCCCCATGCAACAAAGGACAAAGCCGAAGCGCTGGGAACAGAGCTCGGCCACAAGGTCAAAGAAATGGCCGGGAATGCCTTTGCAGGAGCGCATGGATGACATGAAAGCCTGTGTGATTACGCGGACCGAGCCCGGTGCCCATGCCACTGCTGAAGCGGTGCGTGAGCTTGGGCTAACCCCGTTAATCATGCCTGCGGCGCGGGTCGAAATAACCCCTGCAACCCTTGATCTGATAGGCGTACAAGCGCTGTTGATGACCAGTGCCGCCGCCGCGCGCGCCATCCAGGTCACCGAGACTTTGAAAGCGTTGCCACTTTATGCGGTTGGTGATGCCACCGCTGGAGCGGCGGTGGCGGCGGGCTTTGAGAACGTCATCTCTGCTGGGGGTGATGGGGCCACCTTAGCCGTCTTGGCCGCAGACCGCATGAGCCCACGGCAAGGTGCGTTGTTGCATTTGCGAGGTCGCGAAGTTGCCGGCGATGTCACCGGAATGTTGCGTGCCTGCGGCTTTGAAGCGCGCCATGTTGAGGTCTATGCCACCCATGACCATCCTGATTTCAAAGCCAATATCATGGCTGAATTGTCAAAGCAGGGCGGGTTCATCTTAATCCACTCCCCGGCTGGCGGCCGTAGGCTTGCTGCTGCTGTAAGCGATGCGGAGATAGACTTAAGGGCTTGGCATGTGGTCGGTCTGTCGTCGGCATGCATTAAACCACTGGAAAAATTAGGGTTTAAGTCTATAGACATCGCAGACTCACCCGACGAAGAGGCGCTGATTGCGACCTTGCGCGACGAAGTTGAAAAACAAAGCCTTGAGTGAATGGGCGCAGCAGAGTTTAACTAGATTATGGCTGATGAAAAACCTACCCCAGACCCGCTAGATTCGACCGTAACACCTGAGCCCACGGTCGAGAAAAGGCCTGTTTCAGACCCGTTCTTGGACGCCCAATTGCGGGCAGTTGGCTCCGGTAGCGCGCGTGCTAAAACGAGTGAGCCCAGCACGAGCAGTCCTGTCTTCCCATCTTCTACTCCACCTGCGCCAAGCGCACGGCGTGGTGGCGTAGGGCTATTCACGGTTTTGGTTTTCTCAACCGCGGCAGCCTGCGGTGGCGCGGTTCTGGCGCTGGTGGCCTTGGGCCAACCGGGCTTGATGAAACAAGTTGGGTTGGGCCAGCTGGTTTCACAAACACAGGCCGATCCAAACCAAGCTGGGCAGCAAATGGCCGCAGTCGCGGCGCGCTTGGCCGCGCTTGAGGGCCGTGTCACCCGCCTGGAAGGGCCAAAGCCCGCACCGCAAGCAGCACCCCCCGTTGATCCTACCGCCCCAGCACCCGCTCCACCGGTGGATACCGCTGCCCTAGATGGCGAGCTTAAAGGCGTTTCAGGGCGCGTCACAGCGATTGAAACCCGTTTAGCCGCGTTAGACCCAACGGGTGCAGGCGGGGCCATTATTGCGAGCCTTCAGGCTGAAATTGCCGGCCTAAAGATCATGGTCCAAACCCTGCAAAACCAAGCCGCGCAAGCGCCGTCACCGGGCGTGACTTTTGCGGTTATCAATCTGGTTGAGGCAGCCAGTCGGCCTGGCCCCTTCTGGCCCGAGTTTGAGACCGTTCGTGCGGCATTGCCGGGCCTGCCTGAAGTGGCGGCTTTGGAAGACTTTGCCCGCAAAGGCGTCCCCACTCGCACCTTGTTGCAGGAGCGGTTCGCCGCGCTGGAGCCCGCGATTGTGGCCAGCGACCGCGCCGCCCAAAAAGAAAGCGGGTTTTGGGGTTGGATCAAGGGCTTCTTTGCCGACCTAGTGCGCGTTGAGAAGGTGGCAGATGTCAACGGCACCAGTGCGCAGTCGAGCTTGCTGCGTGCCAAGGTGAAGCTCGATCAAGGGGATCTGGCTGCAGCCGTTGAAGAAGTTAAAGCCATCAGCCCAGCGCCTACCGTCGCAGCCGAATGGATAGAAGGGGCTCAAAACCGTCTGGCCCTCGAAAGCCGATTGGCGGCAGTACGAGGCGCTGTTGAGCGCGGAACGCGCGTGCCATCACCGCTAGCACCCGCCGCCACGCAACCTGCCGCTCAAAGCGCGCCTGTTGGCATCATTCCTGCATCGCCGGGCCCTGTTGGTTCTCCTAAGGGCCCGGTAACCCAACAAAAGCAAGGAAATCTGCCATGAAACTGATCCGTTTGATCGTCCTGATCATTTTGGGACTGGCTATGCTGGCAGGCTTTGTTTTTTTGGCCAGTCAGCCCGGCGAAATTGTTTATAATGACGGCGTGAAAAAGGTCAGTGTCGGCCCAGGCGTTGCCGCAGCCATGCTGATGGCAATCACCATTTTGATGACCGCGACTTGGGGCATTATTGGTTGGCTGTGGAGCTTGCCCGGGCGCATGAAGCGCGCCCAACAGGAAAATGCGCGCAAGAAGTGCTTGGACACCTTGGGCTTGTCCATGGCGGCATTTGAAAGTGGCGAGATTTCTGAATCCCGTCGTCAGGCGCAAAAGGCTTTGGGCTTTGCACCGGATGCGGCAAGCGCCAAGTTCTTGGCCGCTAAGTCCGCTGTCGTGGCAGGCGATGGGGCCGCTGGCGAGCGCCTTTATGGCGAGTTGACCGATGTGGCAGGCTATGGCGTCGCGGCCCGTCGTGGCTTGGCGGAATTAGCGCTCAATCGTGGCAATATGGCCGCCGCGATTTCCCATGCTGAAGCGGCCTTGCAAAGCTCTAAAAAGGCGCCTTGGCCTGCGGAATTCCTGTTCAACCGCAGGGTCTTGGCCGCAGATTGGGATGGCGCTTTGGCTGCCCTTGATGACGCGGAAAAGCGCGGCTTGGTCGGCCAAAAGACCGCCACACGCAGGCGGGCTGTGGTTCTGGCAGCAGCGGCCCATCGCGCGGAACGCATGATGGAACCAGCCCAAGCGCTAGAATTGGCACAACGCGCCAGCAAATTTGCTGCGGGCTTTGCCCCAGCGGCTGTGATGGCGGCCCGCCTCCAAGCCATCATCGGTAAGCAATGGCAAGCAGCGGGCACCTTGGAATCGGCTTGGGAAGCAGCCCCCCACCCTGCATTGGCAATTGCCTATAAGGACCTAAAGAGCGAAGAGACCCCTCAGGCGCAAGCGCGTTGGCTAGACGGTCTCATTCGCCTCAACCCCAATCATCGCGAAAGCCGCATTCTCGCCGTTGAACAAGCCTTGTTGAACCAAGATGCGGTGACGGCCATTCAGGGTCTAGAGCCTTTGCTGGCAGAACGCCCCACCTCACGCATCTTGGCTTTACGGGCTGCAGCTGCCAAAGCCTCTGGCGATGAAGCCGGTGCGCGTGAATGGCTGGCCAAGGGCGCGAATGCGCCGCGCGAACCCGATTGGTCTGACCTTGACCCCGATGGCAGTGCTTTTGCCTATGAAGATGCCGATTGGGCCCGCCTGATCGAATCCTATGGCGAGCGTGGCCTGTTGATCCATCCACGTCTAGAGCGATCTGATACCGAGCGTTTGGTTGCCCCAGAGCTTGCCGCTTTGACAGAGCGCACGCTGGCGACTGGCACCGCGAGGTCTGATACCCAGCCTGTGGTGCCCGATGATCCGGGTGTTGGCGCTTTTGATGGCCTCGGCGCAGACGAGGATGAAACACCACCGTCTGGCAAAAAATCTTGGTTGAACTTCTAGCCCGCTTTAGACCGCAATATCAGCTTTAATGCTTGGATGGGCTTGATAGCCCTCAAGTTTAAAATCGCCATAGTTAAAGGCAAATAGGTCTTGAACCTCTGGGTTTAGCTTCATGCGGGGCAGGGCCAAAGGCTCCCGCGAGATTTGTAGGCGCGCTTGATCGAGATGGTTCAGATAAAGATGCGCATCACCCAAAGTGTGCACAAACGTGCCAGGCTTGAGGCCCGTGACTTGCGCCATCATCAGGGTCAACAAAGCATAAGAAGCAATGTTGAACGGCACGCCCAAGAACACGTCGGCTGAGCGCTGATACAATTGGCAAGACAATTTTCCGTCGGTTGAAACATGAAACTGGAACAGGCAGTGGCAGGGTGGCAGGGCCATATCATCCACATCAGCGGGGTTCCACGCGGAAATCACATGGCGGCGAGACCAGGGGTTGGTCTTTAAGGCGGCGACTAACTGGCTGATTTGATCGATCGAGCGACCATCTGGTGCCGCCCATGACCGCCATTGCTTGCCATAAACCGGGCCCAACTCCCCTTCAGCATCCGCCCATTCATCCCAAATCGAGCAGCCATTTTCCTTCAACCAAGCAATATTGGTTTCCCCACGCAGGAACCACAAAAGCTCAATGATGATGGAGCGTGTGTGCAGCTTCTTGGTGGTCAGAAGTGGGAAGGTGTCGGCAAGATCAAACCGCATTTGGCGGCCAAATACGCCCAAGGTACCAGTACCTGTGCGGTCTTCGCGCTTTTGGCCATTCTCCAAGATATCCGCCAACAGGGCCTGATAGACACGATCTGCATGGTCAGCAGGAGCGGTCTCTGTTGCAGGGGAAAAATGTCCGTCAGCCATAAAGTTTCTGATCCTGTCTGGGTTGCACCCTATCCTAACACCACGATTCGGGCAGACCAATGGATATGTGTTCGGCCACTGCAGGCATTCTGCGCAGATGCTCACAAGTTTTGGCTTTGCATCGCGGCTGAGTTGGTCCACAAACTTAGAAAAACAGAGTATGAGGGAGACGACCGTGGCACAGATTTCAGAGTTACAAAAACCGATCAATTCAGGCTTTGGCATGCGGTCTTCCGCGATGGATGTGATCCACGGCATTGACCTGACCGGCAAGACTGCCGTGGTGACGGGCGGATACTCCGGCCTTGGTCTTGAAACCGTTCGAGCGCTGGCCAGTGCAGGGGCACGGGTGATCGTTGCAGCCCGCCGGCCAGATGCGGCCGCCACAGAACTCGCCGGTGTTGCAGGCAAAATTGAAATTGCCGCTCTCGACCTCGGCGACCCCGCCAGCATTGACGCTTTTGGCGAAAGCTTGAGCGGACCGGTTCATATTCTGATCAATAATGCCGCCATCATGGCCAATCCGTTGACGCGCGACAGCCGTGGCTATGAAAGCCAATTTGCCACCAATCATTTGGGGCACTTTCAATTGGTTGGCCGCTTGTGGGATAATCTCGTCGCTGCCAAGGGCGCACGGGTTGTCTCGGTCTCCTCGATCGGTCACCGCATCGGTGCGCCAGATCTCAACGACCCCAATTTTGAGACCACGCCCTATGACAAGTGGCTCTCCTATGGCCGCGCAAAAAGTGCCAATAGCCTGTTTGCGGTGGAGCTGGACGCACGCGGCAAAGCCCATGGCATCCGCGCATTTTCATTACATCCCGGTGGCATCATGACGAACCTTCAGCGCCATTTGCCGCAGGAAGAAATGATCGCAATGGGCTGGATGGACAAAGAGGGCAATCTGAACCCGTTGTTCAAAACAACAGAGCAAGGTGCTGCCACCAGCGTCTGGTGTGCAACCTCGCCGCAACTGGATGGCATCGGCGGGGTCTATTGCGAAGATTGCGACATTGCGGTGCGCCATGTTGCAGGCGGCAAAGCTCATGGAGAAGTGCGCGATCACGCCGTGGACCAAGATGCAGCCCGTGACCTTTGGGCCCTGTCAGAAAATTTAACTGGAATTTCATATGGTTAAATCCAAAAATCAGTATGTCACTGATGATTACCTAAAATAAGACTCGACAAGATCAAAACAGGAACATAGGCTCGTCTCACTTGCAGCGCAGCAGGAGGCAAAGCGCGTGATGAGATTGACGAAGTCTATAATGCTGATCGGTTTGCTCGGCCTATTTTTGGCAGTTGCGGCGGCTGCACCGAATTTTGAGCGCGGGGAAACGGGCCAAGTCAGCAAGGTGCTCGACGGGGATAGTTTTGTTCTCGACTCTGGGCTTGAGGTGCGCTTGGCGGCGGTTGAGGCACCGCGTGTCCGGCCCGGGGACGTTTGGGGTCCGCGAGCGACACAGAATTTGGAACGCCTGATTTTGGGCAAGAAGGTGGAGCTGCGCTACGATGGTCTGCGGCGCGACCGGCGTGGCCGAGCCATTGCCCATGTATTTGTGCCACAAGGCCTCGGCAAAGAGGCCGTCTGGGTCCAGTCGACCTTACTCAAGAACGGTCTGGCGCGCGTTCATACCTATGCGGACAATCGCCGCGCAGTTGGCGACCTTTGGCAGGCAGAACGCGAAGCGCGGCGCGCTGGGCGCGGGGTATGGACATCGGGACCCTATCAAGTCCGCTTTGCGACACCCGATGCGCTGCAAGGTGGCCTGAACAGCTTTCAATTGATGGAAGGCAAGGTGGAACGCGCCAGCCAACGGGGCAAAGTCATCTTTCTGAATTTCGGAACCGATGAGAAAACAGATGTGACGGCTGTCGTGCCCGAGACAGCTTTTCAGCGCTGGCGAGGTGGCGCGCAAGACTTACTAGCCCTGCAGGGGCGCACGATCCGTGTGCGCGGCTACGTGCGCAATTCCAACGGCCCCAGCGTCTGGGTCGACCATCCTGAGCAGATCGAGTTCATCATGGCCCCCGCAGCCCCGCGCCAGCAGGCAAGCGCGAAAAAGTGACTGAAGAGGCAGCGGCTAAGGTCTGTTGCCTCAAACCGGCGACACGGGTGGTCCGCCCCGGCGGGCTTGGATCAAGCGCTTAGACAAGCCTGTCACCTCGCCCATGGCTTTTAAGGGCGACAGATTTGGCTCAGCAGGCTGCCCCCGGCCGAGGCGGTAGAATTGGCTGTAATACCAATAAATACCGGCAAAACCCTGGATGGTGCGGATGAGTTTAATGGGGGACTTTGGCCCGAAGAAGCCCGGCCGCTCTTGCAGCTGTTGTTCCCAAGCCGGCAAATGATCTTGTGTACCGTCCAGCAAAGCATTGGCGGCTTTGAGGTCGATCGTCAGAGGGCGGGCGATACCGATGACGTCCACGCCTTCGTCTAAGGCGGCTTGCATGCCAGCCAAGGTGCGCAGGCCACCGGTCAGCATGAGCGGCATCGTCACCTCGCGCCGCAGGGCGCGGGCAAAGTCGATGAAATAGGCTTCGCGCGCCAAAGTCGAAGCGCTTTTGGTGGGCCTTGGGGCTGTGGGGTCCAACCCCTCCATCCCCATCATTTCAGGGGCCTCATAATTGCCGCCGGAGACTTCAAGCAAATCAACGCCCAACTCTTGCAGCCATTTGGCTACTTGAACCGAATCCTCGGTCGTCAGACCACCCTTTTGGAAGTCCGACGAATTGAGCTTTACACCTATGGCGAAGTGCGGGCCGACTGCAGCGCGCGTTTGGCGCACCACTTCCAATAAAGGCCGAGCACGGTTCTCAAGCGAGCCACCGTAAAGATCAGCGCGCTGGTTCGCCAAGGGATTCAGGAACGAAGATAAAAGATAACCGTGGGCGGCGTGGACTTGCACGCCAGTGAACCCGACCGCCTGACAGGTCAGGGCCGCTTGCACATAGGCTTGGATGACGGCCTCAACCTCGTCTGCGGTCATGGCTTGGGGTTCGCCAAACTGACCACCGGGCAGGCCCAATTTCACGGCGGAGGGTGCCTTAGGATTAGGATTGACCAATTTCTGGGTTTGTCGCCCGGCATGGCTGATCTGCGCCCAAAGCTGAGTGCCGTGAGCGGTGCCAGCTTGCGTCCAAGCCCGCAGAGCCGTTTCGGCCTCTGGCGTTGGGGTGCCTGACAAGATGACATTACCCGGCCGCTCTAAGTGATCCGCGTCGATAACCACATTGCCCGTAATCAACAGGCCGCAACCGCCCTGCGCCCAGCCGTCGTACAAGCGAACCAAACCCATTGTTGCCACGCCACGACTATCGGCTAAACCTTCGGTCATGGCTGCCTTAGCCAATCGATTTTTCAGGACTACCCCGCAAGGAAGCGCGAGAGGGGTTTGGATCGTCGTGGTCGCCATGGCAACTCTCCCGCTTTGTTATTTGATTTGAGCGAAGCCCTGAGGGCCCGCTCCCAAAAGGACTACATTTGCATGACCCAGCCATCCACGGCCTTGCTGGCCTCACGCATGGCTTCTGACATGGTGGGGTGGGCATGGCAGGTGCGCGCGATATCTTCGGCAGAAGCACCAAATTCCATAGCGAGGCAGGCTTCGCCGATCATTTCACCAACACCCACGCCGATCATGTGCACGCCCAAGATCCGGCGGGTTTCGGCATGTTCGAGAATTTTCACAAAACCATCGGTCTCGTGATTGGTGCGGGCGCGGCTATTGGCCATGAAGGGGAATTTGCCGACTTTGTAGGGCGTCCCTGCAGCCTTTAGTTCTTCTTCGGTTTTGCCAACGCTGGCCACTTCTGGATTGGTATAGACCACGCCTGGAATGACGTCGAAATTCACATGGCCAGACTTGCCCGCCATGATTTCGGCAACTGCTGCACCCTCTTCCTCGGCCTTATGGGCCAACATCGGGCCATAGGTCACATCGCCAATTACATAAACGCCGGGGGCGGTTGTGGCCCAATGGGTGGAGGGGATAAAGCCGCGCGCATCGGTCGCGACCCCAACTGTCTCCAGCCCCAAGCCGTCGGTATAGGGCTTGCGACCGATGGAGACGAGGACGACATCGGCTTCTAGCACTTTGCCTTCGCCGCCTTTGGCGGGCTCAACGGTCACTTTAACGCCAGAGCCTGTGTTTTCGACTTGGGTGACTTTGGTGCCGAGCTCAAAAATCAGCCCCTGTTTCTTCAAGATGCGCATGAATTGGGTGGACACTTCGCCGTCCATCGTCGGGGTAATGCGGTCAAGATATTCAACCACGGTCACTTCGGCACCCAATCGACGCCAGACAGAGCCCATTTCAAGACCGATATAGCCCCCGCCGATCACGATCATCTTCTTGGGCACCGCGGCCAGCTTTAACGCACCCGTAGAAGAGACGATCCGCTCTTCATCAATGGTCACGCCCGGCAAGGACAGAATGTCTGAACCCGTGGCAATCACGATGTTCTTGGTGGCAAGGGCAGAAACCACGCCGTCTGCCGCCGTCACATTCACGTTGCCGGGCCCAGCAATTGCGCCCGTGCCAATCAAATAGGTGATTTTGTTCTTCTTCATCAAGAACTCAACGCCCTTGGTCAAACCATCGACGGCATCATCTTTTTGTGCCAGCATTTTGGCGAGGTTGAGCGAGACGCCAGTCACTTCAATGCCCATGTCGGCAAAATGATGTTGCGCGGCTTCATAGGCTTCTGACGCATGCAACAGCGCTTTTGAGGGGATGCAGCCAACGTTCAGGCAGGTTCCGCCCAAGCGACCGCGCTTTTCAACAATAGCGGTCTTCAGTCCCAATTGGGCTGCCCGAATGGCACAATTATAGCCCCCTGGTCCCCCGCCGATGATGACGACGTCAAACTGTTCTGCCATGAAAAAGCTCCTGATTGGATGGTTTCAACGACCGCTCTTACGCCCCTTGGGGTACAATCGCTACATAGGGATGAACCAAATTCTGTAATTGGCCCGTGCAAAAAATCCTCAAGCTAAAGCGCCTGTCAGCGTGAGCCAGAAGAAGAGGGTAAAGCTTGCCAAGAGCGCCACGCATTGGGCGGCATCGACCAAACGCTCCATGGAGGTGGTCTTGTATAAAATGAGGCGGATATCCCGGCAGGTCATGAACAGGACACAATCGATCGCCAGCGACACGCCCAAGGCCCAAAAGGCCAGCGAGCTGGAAAAGGCGAGTGCAACGAGACTTGTAACCAAAGCCGCAATCGAAGTGCGCCACGCTGCTGCCCGCCAGCCCATGCTATAATTGGCCATAAGGTCGAGGTGATGCTGTGGTGTCTCCGCCAGCGCTTCTGGGATCTCCCCCTCGCCCTCCAGCACCTTGGTGACCTGCGACGAGAGCCACAGTCCCAGAATGCTGGAAACAGCATAGAGAAATACAATGATCCCGGCGAGGGTTAGCATCCAATCCATCCCAGCCCTAAAGCCACGGCCATGACTTGCGCGGCCTTGTTAGATGTCCAGCAACATGCGCTCAGGATCTTCCAAGCACTCTTTCACGCGCACCAAGAAGGTCACAGCCTCTTTGCCGTCCACGATCCGGTGATCGTAAGACAAAGCAAGATACATCATCGGGCGGATCACGATTTGACCGCCAACAACCATCGGACGGTCTTGGATTTTATGCATGCCCAAAATGCCGGACTGTGGGGCATTCAGGATCGGCGTCGACATGAGCGAGCCGTAAACCCCACCGTTGGAGATGGTGAAGGTACCGCCTTGCATATCATCAATGCTCAAAGCCCCGTCGCGGGCCTTTTTGCCCAGATCGGCAATGCCCTTTTCGATGCCAGCAAGACCAAGGTCTTCCGCATGGCGGAGGACGGGCACAACCAAGCCCTTTTCGGTGCCGACGGCCACGCCGATATCATAGAAGTTCTTGTAGATAATGTCGGTGCCATCAATCTCGGCATTCACCGCAGGGACGTCCTTTAGGGCAACGAGACAGGCTTTGACGAAAAAGCTCATGAAGCCCAATTTGGCGCCATGCTTCTTCTCGAAAATGTCTTTGTATTTGTTGCGCACGGCCATGACGTTGGTCATGTCGACTTCGTTGAAGGTCGTCAGCATCGCTGCCGTGTTTTGCGCGTCCTTCAAGCGGCGGGCGATAGTTTGACGCAGGCGCGTCATTTTCACGCGCTCTTCGCGAGCACCCAGAGCGCGCGGGGCGGAAGGGGCTGCCACAACGGGCGCAGGCGCGGCAGCCAAAGCCGCCACAGCGGCCAAAGCGTCGCCCTTGGTGATCCGACCGTCCTTGCCGCTGCCTGTTACGGCACTGGCAGGCACGCCGGCAGTTTCCAAGGCACGCGCGGCAGATGGCATCGGGTCATGCGCTGTGGTCGGGGCTGGCGCTGCAACGGGGGCCGCCACAGGGGCAGGCGTTGGCATGGAGACGACCGCGGGCTTAGCTGCAGCGCTTGCTGCGGCACCAGCTTCAACCCGACCAATCACCATGCCGGGGGTTACGGTTGCGCCGTCGGTCGCCAAGATTTCAGCCAAAACCCCATCGGCCGGTGCGACAACTTCCAGAGCAACCTTATCGGTTTCAATCTCGACCAGAATCTCATCTTTCTTGACCGTATCACCGGCCTTTTTCGACCACGAACCAATCGAGCCTTCGGCAACGGATTCTCCCATAACGGGGACGACGATATCGAGCATAAAACCTCCAGCGGAGTCAGAATGGTGAAGGGGCAACAGGCCCCAATGTAAGGATCGTAAACGGGTTTAGCCAGATGATCAGTAGGTCATCGCTTCATTGAGGAAGGTCTCAAGTTCGCGAATATGCTTCTTCATCAAGCCAGCAGCGGTAGAAGCCGAAGCGGGACGGCCAACATAGGCGGCACGCTTGGCTTTATTCTTTGTTTTGCCAAGAACCCATTCGATGTTGGGTTCCATAAAGTTCCAAGCACCCATGTTCTTTGGCTCTTCTTGGCACCAAACCACATCGGCATTTTGGAAACGCGACAACTCAGCAATCATCGACTTGGCAGGGAATGGATAAAGCTGCTCAACGCGCAGGATCACCACATCGTTCAATCCGCGCTTTTCCCGCTCTTCAAACAGATCATAATAGACCTTGCCCGAGCAAAAGATCACGCGCTTGATTTCTGAATCGGGCTTCAGCGTGATGGTCGTCGTTTCTGGGCGATAATGGGCATCATCCCACAAGATGCGGTGGAAGGACGAGCCTGGGCCCATTTCTGCCAAGGTCGAAACGCAGCGCTTATGCCGCAACAACGACTTAGGCGACATCACGATCAAAGGCTTGCGGAACTGGCGATGGATTTGGCGACGCAGCACGTGGAAGTAATTCGCAGGCGTCGTGCAGTTCACCACTTGCATGTTATCTTCCGCACACAGCTGCAAGAAGCGCTCGAGACGTGCCGAGGAGTGCTCTGGCCCTTGGCCTTCATAGCCGTGTGGCAACAGCATGACCAAGCCACTCATGCGCAGCCACTTGCGCTCACCCGAGCAGATGAATTGATCGATCACGACTTGCGCGCCATTCACGAAGTCGCCGAACTGACCTTCCCAAATGGTTAGGCTGTTCGGGGACGACAACGAGAAGCCATATTCATAGCCAAGCACAGCCTCTTCAGACAAAGCGCTGTCGATGACTTCATAATTGGCTTGGGTGGGCGAAATGTTATTCAGCGGCGTATAGCGCCGCTCCGTCAATTGATCGACGAAATGGCTGTGGCGGTGCGAGAACGTCCCACGGCAAGAATCTTGACCCGACAAGCGCACTGGGAAGCCTTCGTCCAGCAAGGACGCAAAGGCCAAATGTTCACCCAAGGCCCAGTCGACATTCTCGCCCGATTCGACCATTTTTTGGCGGGCTTGCACCACACGCTCAACGGTCTTGTGGATGGTCAGGTCAGCGGGGATAGTGGTGATCTTTTCGCCTAAGTCTTTCAGCTTCTCAAGCGAGAGATTGGTGTCGCCACGACGATCCTCGCCTTCTGGCAGACCCAGACCCGCCCAAACGCCGTCCAGCCAATCAGCCTTATTGGGCTTATAGGATTTGGCGGCCTCAAACTCGCTTTCGAGGAAATCCTCAAATTGTTTGACTTCAGCCTCAACTTCGTCAGCGGTGACGATGCCTTGCTCGATCAAGCGGGCGGCATAAAGCTCGCGGGTCGGCTTTTGGTTTTTGATTTTGGCGTACATGACGGGGTTCGTCATGGTTGGATCATCGCCCTCATTGTGGCCAAAGCGGCGGTAGCAGAACATGTCGACCACCACGTCTTTTGCGAATTTCTGGCGATACTCGGTCGCCACTTTCGCGGCAAACACGACAGCCTCTGGATCGTCCCCGTTCACATGGAAGATGGGCGCCGCCACCATGAGCGCCACGTCCGAAGGATAAGGCGACGAGCGCGAGAAGCGTGGAGCGGTGGTAAAGCCGATCTGGTTATTGACGATCAGATGCACCGTCCCGCCGGTGCGGTGACCCCGGACGCCAGAGATAGCAAAACACTCTGCCACCACGCCTTGGCCGGCAAAAGCAGCGTCGCCGTGCAACAGAAGCGGCATCACAGCGCGGAATTGGTCGGCCTTCTCAGGGCCATGCGTCATCATCTTCGCACGGCACTTACCCAAAACGACGGGATTGACGATTTCAAGGTGAGACGGGTTTGGTGTCAGCGACAAGTGAACGCTATTGCCGTCAAAAGCGCGATCGGACGAAGCGCCCATATGATATTTCACATCGCCCGACCCCCCGACATCATCCGGGGTGGCAGAGCCGCCTTGGAATTCGTGGAAGATCACGTGATAGGGCTTGCCCATCACGGCAGACAACACGTTCAAGCGACCTCGGTGCGGCATGCCCAGAACGATGTCCTTCACACCCAAATTGCCGCCGCGCTTGATGATTTGCTCCATCGCAGGGATCAGTGCTTCGCCGCCATCAAGGCCAAAGCGCTTGGTGCCGGGGAAGCGCTTGTGCAGGAACTTCTCAAAGGTCTCCGCTTGGATGACTTTGCTAAGGATCGCCTTCTTGCCTTCATTGGTGAAGGCAATGCTTTTATCTGGACCTTCAATGCGCTCTTGCAGCCAGGATTTTTCGGCCGGGTCAGAGATGTGCATGAACTCAATGCCCACGGTCGAGCAATAGGTGCGGTTCAAAACGTCCAGCATCTGACGCGGGGTGGCATATTCCATGCCGAGCACGAAATCGATGAAAATCGGCCGATCCATATCTTCCGGACCAAAACCGTAAGATTCCGGTTGCAACTCTGGCTGGGGCTCACGGCCTTCATCAAGGCCTAGGGGGTCGAGCTTGGCTGCCAAATGGCCGCGGATCCGATACGCGCGGATCATCATCAACGCCTTGATGCTGTCGCGCGTCGCGCGCATCACATCCACTTCAGAGACGGGCTTGCCTGCAGTGGCGGGCGCGGCGGCTGCTTTTTCGGTGAGCTTCTTTTCAATCTTCGGCTCGATCAGCGCCCAATTGCCGTCCAAAGTGGCCACCCACTCGCCAACTTCAGATTTTGGCCAGTCGTTGCGCTTCCAAGAAGGCCCACTGGCCGCACGCTGTGCGTCGCCTGCCCCATCGCCCATCCCGGCAAAGAAGCTGGCCCAAGACGCGTCAACCGACGCCGGGTTGGCCGCCCATTTGGCATATTGCTGCTCGATAAAGACGGCATTGCCGCCATAGAGAAAGGAAGTGTCGAGGAGTGCGGAATTTTGCGCACTGCGCATATCGTCTGCCATAAGCCAACCGTCCATTCGTGGGGACGGTCGGTCAGGGCGAAGGAAGTCGGCCTTGCCCGGCCGTCACACAGTTACTTCTATATAGTCATTCGCGTTTCAGGCGACTGCTTTATGCAAGCTAAAGCACATCAACCCTTAAGAACTTCCAACAATGTTGAACCCAATGCAGCAGGCGATGGCGCGACGCGAATACCTGCCGCTTCCATGGCTGCAATTTTGTCTTCCGAACCACCTTTGCCACCGGCGATAATCGCGCCAGCATGGCCCATACGGCGGCCTGGAGGCGCGGTGCGCCCAGCGATAAAGCCTGCCATCGGCTTCTTACGGCCGCGCTTGGCTTCATCGAGGATGAATTGCGCGGCATCCTCTTCGGCGCTGCCGCCGATTTCACCAATCATGATGATCGACTGGGTCTCTGGATCGGCCAAGAACATTTCCAACACGTCGATGAACTCGGTGCCTTTCACAGGATCGCCGCCGATACCGACTGCGGTTGTTTGGCCAAGGCCTGCGTTTGAGGTTTGGAACACCGCTTCATACGTCAAGGTACCCGAGCGCGACACGATGCCAACATTGCCCTTTTTGAAGATGGAGCCAGGCATAATGCCGATCTTGCACTCATCTGGGGTCAAAACGCCGGGGCAGTTTGGCCCAATCAAGCGCGACTTAGAACGCTCTAACCGGCTCTTGACTTGCACCATGTCGGCAACGGGGATGCCTTCGGTGATGCAGACGATTAGCTCAATCTCGGCCTCAATGGCTTCGATGATTGCGGCAGCAGCACCTGGAGGCGGCACATAGATCACCGTAGCGTCTGCGCCAGCTACATCCTTGGCCTCTTGAACCGAGTTGAACACGGGAAGACCCAGATGGGTTTGCCCACCTTTACCGGGACTGACCCCACCCGTCATGCGCGTGCCATAGGCGATCGCCTGCTCGGAGTGGAAGGTACCATTCTTCCCGGTGAAGCCCTGGCAGATTACCTTGGTTTCTTTATTGATCAGGATCGACATGAGGCCCTCGGCTAACAGCTGATATGTTGGCCGCCGTGTTAGCGCAGCCCGCTCCACTTGCAAACCGAAAGAGGCGGTAATCGCTAAATGAATCTCACCTAGCCCTCAGGCAGGCAGGGGATCTTGGTACCTGACGGCTAGTCTGCAACCTTCAGCATGATTTTACCAGCATGGGTATTGGCCTGCATCTTGGCTTGAGCGGCTTCGGCGTCTTCCAAATCAAAGACCGAATCCACCACAGGTCGCACAAGACCTTTGGCCACCCAAGGCCAAACATGGGCCTCAACAGCACGCGCCAGCCGCGCCTTTTCCGCCACAGGCCGCGCCCGCAGGGTCGATCCGGTCAAAGTCAGCCGCTTCAGCATCAAAGCCATCAAATTGAGCTCAACTTGGGGCCCTTGCAGAAAGGCGATCTGGACGCAACGCCCGTCCAGCTTCAAGCAATCGAGATTTTGCTGAACATAAGGCCCGCCAACCATGTCGAGGACCACGTCGACCCCACCATCGGCCTTAATGATGTCAGCGAAGCTCTGCGCGCGATAATCTATGGCAACATCGGCACCAAGTTTGGCACAAAGACTTGCCTTCTCTGCGCCGCCTGCGGTTGCATAGACTTTTGCGCCATGCGCTTTGGCCATTTGAATGGCCGTCGTGCCAATACCCGATGCGCCGCCATGGACCAAAAAGGCCTCACCCGATTGCAAAGCCGCCCGCTCAAATACGTTTGCCCAGACCGTCAAGACTGTTTCAGGCAAGGCCGCTGCCTCAAGTAAACTGATGCCGTCAGGGATTGCCATGCAAGAGCCTTCATCCGCCCAAGCATAATCGGCATAGCCCCCGCCCGGTAAAAGGGCGCACACCTTGTCGCCCAGCTTCCACTGCGAAACATCGGGGCCGATTGCCACAATCTCGCCCGAACATTCTAGCCCCATCGTGTCAGGGGCACCTTTTGGCGGGGGATAGGCACCCATACGCTGGATCAGATCTGGACGATTTATACCCGCATAGGCGACTTTGATCAGGACTTGGCCGGGGCCCGCTACAGCCCGATCGATATGCTCAACGCGCAACGCGGTACCGGGAGATGCAACAATCGCACGCATTTTTTCAGGAAGGGCTGTCAAAATTCAGACTCCGGCGCCAAAATGGGATCAGGAGGCTACTCATGCTCGACGATGACCCATTCGCCAAGTCAAAACCCCAGTCCATACGCCTTGAGGAGCTTTCCATTCGGGAGCTTCAAGAGCGCATTTCTGACCTCGAGGCGGAAATTCGGCATATAAATGACTTAATTGAGGCGAAAGAAGGCAGTAAAAAGGCAGCAGATTCCTTTTTTAAGACAAGCTAACCGCAAAAGCGGCACAGCCCTTGCTGTGACAGACACAGGAAGCATGGTGCTTCTTCCACTTAAATCCTTGCTTCGGGCTGGAGCATTGATTTGGGAGAGTGGGGATAATCGGGGTTGTACTGGAATTTGCTCCAAAAGGGAGCTCTCCAGATCAAGCACTTGGCCCGCGACGCTTTGCGGGTTAAGGACTGAGATTAAAGAAGGGCGGAATGCCGCATGTTGACGGAAGTTTCAAAGCAGACCTTGGGTCTAAAGACAGCATTTGATCGGATCGCGGAATTTGCGAATTCGGACATCTTTGAACGCATGTTCCGCGAAGGCATGGACTTGGTTGAGGAAACTGCGGCCTATCTGGATGGCGATGGCCGACAGGAAGCACGCGGCCTCGAACGCTCTGCAGCCTTGGCCTATGCTTCTGAAAGCATGCGATTGACGACCCGTTTGATGCAATCGGCCTCTTGGTTACTGGTTCATCGCGCAGTTCGTGAAGGCGAAATGACCCCACGAGACGCCCATGATCCAAAATATCGGCTGGGTGCGCGGGCGGTATGCAGCGTGGATAAGCAACCCTTGGCGGAATTGCCCGTGCGCTTACTGGACCTTCTTGAACGCTCTAAACGGCTTTACGAACGGGTTGACCGCATAGAGCTCAGTCTTTTTGAAGCCAGCGAAAGACCCGCAGAAAATCCGGTCAACGCCCAATTAAAGCGACTTCAAGCGGCATTGGGCGCATCGAACTGACGGAAGTCCGTTTCATCTTGTAGTTCACATAGTGAAATGGCCGCTTCAATGGCTTCTAGCAAACTCGGTAAATGAATCGGTTTAGGGGCGTGAGCATCGGCCCCCGCGTCAATTTGCGCATCGATCTGGTGTTGCAGGGCGTTGGCCGTCAGAGAGACAATTGGCGTTCTTGGACGTTTCTCGCGGATTTCTTGCGCACGGATCGCTCGGATGGCCGAGGCGCCGTCCATCACGGGCATCTGCATATCCATCAGAATCGCGTCATAGCGTGCTGCCTGCCAAGCTCTGACAGCTTCTTGCCCATTCTGTGTAAAGACCAGCTCGATCCCATAACCTGATAATAAAGCCTGCAGAACCAATTGGTTCGTTTGATTGTCTTCTGCGACTAACAGCTTCAAGGGCGAAGCGGGCGGACCATTCTGGGCAACCGACGCATTCAAGTCAGCGCTTTGGCCGCCTTCGGCCAGCTTTTCTGGCTCGTCAAAAGTCGCTGAAACGGCTTGGAGTGGCACAAGACAGGTGAAGGTTGATCCAACGCCCACCTCACTCTCAACCGATAGCTCGCCGCCCATCGCCTCTGTCATCGCCTTCGCAATTGACAGTCCCAGCCCCGTGCCGCCGTAGAGACGGGTGTGAGAGGAATCGGCTTGGGTGAATTTCTCAAATAAGTGCGCCACCCGATCCGGCGGGATGCCAATTCCTGTATCGGCAACAGAAATTGCCAATTCCCGCTTCGGGCCCAAATTGACGCCAATTTTGACGGTCCCTTGGTCGGTAAACTTGATTGCGTTCGACACGAGATTAAAGACGATCTGTCGAAGACGAGCCGGATCGCCCAAACGCCATTGCGAAGCATCGGCTGCGATCTCGACCACCAGATTGATGTCCTTCGCCGAAGCGCGCGCATCAAACAAGTCACTGGCGGCATGAACAAGTTTCTCGGGTGAGAAGGGAATACATTCAAGTTCAATCTTGCCCGCTTCAATCTTTGACATATCGAGAATGTCATTCAAGAGTAGCAGCAACATATCGCTGGAATCGATCATGACCGACAGCATTTGGCGCTGTTCGTCCTTCAACTGGGTCTTCATCAAGGCTTGCGCCATCCCGATCACGCCATTCATGGGCGTCCGGATTTCGTGGCTCATCATGGCCAAAAACTCAGATTTAGCCTGCGCAGCGTGTTCAGCACGAATCCGCGCGATGGCATTTTCCTTAAAGACGGTCAGGGCCCGAGCCATGCCACCGATCTCGTCCGCACGCGTCTGATAGGGCGGTTCAGCGCTAAAGTCGGCTTGGGCAACCTGGCGCATGGCTTTGGTCAAGTGACCCAAGGGATTGACCACGCCATCGCGTACAACGGTCAAGACGGCTAGGAGCGCAAGGAGAAACAGCCCTACCGCCGCCACTAATACTTGGTTTTGTTGGGTCTCCAGCCGGTTGATGCGGACCTCAAGGCCGCGGACCAGTTCCTGATTTGCAGCCAAGGCACTGCGTAAGACCGCATTCCGCGCAGTTTGGGCGTTTGTTTGTGCGGCCTTAGGATCGGGATCCTCTATTAGGTTCGCGATTTCTTGCGACATAGTCAGCTTAAGGTCAGCCAGCCCAAGCTCGCGCGTGCGTGCCTTATCAGAAGCGCGCACCGCATCATCAATCGAATTTTCAAAGGCCAAAGTCTTGGCATTGAGATTACCTTGATGTTTCGCGACCAATCGCCAAAATGTGTTCTGTGGGTTAAGCCCTGGCTCTTCGATATAAGTCTTAGCCGAACCAAAATAACCAATCTGCTCAATCAGCGGCGTCGCATGCATCGCGACGGCCTGCATGAGATAGAAAGTTGACAGTTCCGTATCGAGAATGAGGTTTGACGTTTCCACAACACGGGTGAAATGTTGCTGGCTTGTCGATAAAACATCGCGGATGCGCGCGGGCTCATAGGTCTGCAAAGCCTGCAATTCACGAACGGCGGCCTTGAGCGCGGCGAAATCATCCCGGTTTTGCAAGCTAAGCGGGGCGTTTGCGCGTGCCTCAAGCACCTTGTCAAGCGCAGGCTGCAAGATTTGCGGGACCGGCCTTTTGTCGGCAAGGCCAGAGGCCGCATTGGCCATGGTGGCGTGCAGAACCAACAACGGCTCAATATAAAGCGCCCCGCTCAACTCAGCTTCTGAGAAGGCAATCTCTTGATTTTGCTTTTGTATCAATTGCCAAGTCAGGAAACAGACAGGCATAGCAAAGAGAATGAACGCGAGCGCAAGACGGCGTGCAATAGAACGAGATACAAATGAGAAAAGCGCCCGGAGCATACCGAGCGCTTTACACGTTCTATGTAATCATCCAGTTAAAACAACCAGATAAATACCTTACTTCTTGATGAAACCAGCGAACTTGTCTTTGAAGCGGGCAACACGGCCACCACGGTCAAGAAGGGTGTTGGTCGAACCGGTCCAAGCGGGATGCACCGTCGGATCAATATCCAACGACAGGGACTTGCCCTCGCCACCCATGGTCGAACGGGTCTGGTAGGTGGTCCCATTGGTCATCACGATGGTGATGAAATCATAATTAGGATGTGTGTCGGCTTTCATCTTCGTGTCCTGCGCGCAGGCCCCAAAAGGGCGCGCGATGTTGAGAGCGGCTTTGAACCAAATAGAGCGGCGCGGTTAGAGGAAAATCGCTTCAGAGTCTAGTGTTGCGCGCAGGTCGTGCGCAGAGACCTAACCATCAATTTAACTGCTGACAATATTTCACGTGGGGCTCGCGCGTGCTAACTCCCTGCGCATGACCGATACCCCTGCCAACCGCGTCGTTGAGGATCGTCCCAGCCGCGGAGCCGTCCAAGCCGAATTAACCGCCGATGCCGCTGCTAAGCGAGGCCGCAGCTCCGATCTGCGCCCGCTGACGCGATTGATTCCGTATATTCAGCGTCGGCCAAAGGATGTGGCGGCAGCAGCCATTTTCCTTATTCTAGCAGCGGCTGCGACTTTGGCCTTGCCGGTGGCCGCGCGCGCTTTGGTTGACCGTGGCTTTGCCACCGCAACCCCAGAAGCCGTCAATCAATGGTTTCTGTTATTAGTGGCAGTAGCCTTGTGTATGGCCGTATTTTCTGCGTCGCGCTTTTATTTTGTGACAAAGTTAGGCGAGCGGGTGGTCGCTGACTTGCGCGCTGATGTCTATGACCGCCTGATCGGACTATCGCCGTCTTATTTTGCGCGCGTCCGCACCGGTGAAGCCCTGTCACGCCTAACCGTCGACGCCACCCTCATCGAATCCTTGGTTGGGTCATCCGCTTCTATTGCTATCCGCAATTTAGTCATGTTGGCGGGTGGCATATCCATGATGGTCGTGACCAGCCTGAAGCTCACCTTCATGGTCTTATTGATCATCCCCTTGGTTTTGGTCCCCTTGTTCACCATTGGCCGTCGGGTCCGCACATTGTCCACCTCGGCGCAAGACCGGGTCGCGGAAGCGGCAGCGGAGGCGTCGGAGAGCCTAGATGCTGTAGAAACCGTGCAAGCCTTTGGCCGCGAAGATTACGCGCGTTCCCGCTTTCGCCAAGCGATTGAGATCAGCTTTGCGGCAGCTCGTCGTCGGATTGCTGCCCGCAGCATGATGACCGCCGTGGCTATTGCCATCGTATTCTGCGGCATCTCCTTTGTTCTGTGGGAGGGCACGCGTTCGGTCTTAGCGGGTTCCATGACGCCGGGCGCTTTGACGCAGTTTGTCATCCTGTCAGTGCTGACCGGCTCTGGCGTCGGGGCCTTGGCAGAAGTTTGGGGCGATGTGCAAAAGGCTGCTGGGGCCACGCAACGCCTGTCGGAAATTCTCGATGAAGTGCCTGAAATTGCCGCCCCTTCTGCCCCGGTCTCGTTCCCCCTTGAGGCACCAGGCCTTGTTTCGTTCAAAGATGTCGCCTTTGCTTACCCAAGTGATGGCGAGCGCAGCGCCCTCAAAGGCATCAGCTTTGAGGTGAAGCCCGGCCAGACGGTTGCGATTGTTGGCCCTTCAGGGGCCGGAAAATCGACCTTGTTTAAGCTTCTTCTGCGCTATTACGACCCTGCAGCGGGGGCGATTGAGGTCGATGGTATTGATGCGCGCGAAACAGACCCGGTCGTTTGGCGGCACCGCTTTGCTTATGTGTCGCAAAACCCGGACTTGTTTACTGGCACAGCGATGGACAATATCTTGTTTGGCAATGAGGGTGCCACGTCCGACATGGCTCAAGAGGCCGCACAACGAGCAGAGGCAGAGCCCTTTATTCTGGCCCGACTGGGTGGCTATGACAAAGCGATTGGTGACAGAGGTCGCGCGCTTTCAGGCGGCGAGCGCCAGCGTTTGGCGATTGCCCGGGCGCTGGTGCGCGATGCGCCGGTCCTGCTTCTCGATGAAGCGACCAGCGCACTGGATGCAGAAAATGAGCGTTTGGTCCAAAAGGCCTTCGATGTCGCCATGGCAAACCGGACGACTCTCGTGATTGCTCACCGATTAGCGACGGTCCAACGCGCGGACTGGATTATCGTGCTGGAAGACGGCCTAGTCGCCGAGCAGGGCACGCATAGTGACTTGGTGGCCAAGGGCGGCCTCTATGCCCATCTCGCAAAGCTGCAATTTGAAACCCAAACTCAGGCGTGAAAGTCAGATTGATGAAACCCTCTCAGATTATCCTTTTAACGGGTGTCGCTATCGTCGGAATCCTGTCGTTCACGTGGTTTCGTACAGCCTCGCGCGCGGGTGAATTCACCACATTAGTGCCTGTGTTTGAAGGCACTTGTACTGACATCGCCGGCATGCCCGGTGCCGAAGATATGGCCATTGATCGCACCACAGGGCGTATCTTTGTGGCGTCAGACGACCGTCGGGCCGCGGCAATGGGCAAACCTGTTCGCGGCGCGATTTACAGTTTGTCCATCGAGAGTTTGACTGCCCCGCCCGCGTTGAAAGATCTTACCGGCGGCCAGCCAACGGCCTTCCATCCCCATGGGACGTCCTTGTTCCGAGGCCCTGACGGCCAAGTGACCTTGATGGTGGTGAACCACCCAAAAGGCGCTGCCGACTATACCGGAACCACGGTTGAGTTTTTCGATGCACAAGCCGATAGCAGCTTGAAACTCCGTCGAACGGTTGCTGTTCCAGGCCTAACCCGCATCAATGACATCGTAGCTACGGGTACAAATAGCTTTTACGCAACTAGCGAAAGCGACCTTGAGCGGGGCTCCCTGTCGGAAAGCTTGAGCTTTGTATCCGGCGATGATCGCACGGGGGCAATTTGGTATTTTGATGGGGCTAAAGGCACGAAGCTCGACAGCGGGCTTGGCTTTGCCAATTCGCTGGCTCTCTCCAACGATGGTAAGACACTTTATGCCAGCGCCACCATCGGCCGCAGCATCTATCTCTATGACCGCGATCCGGCCACTGGGGCGATCAAGCGGCGCGACGCAGCTTTGCTCGGCACGGGGATCGATAATCTCGATGTCGATCCAGACGGCATTGTCTGGATGGCGGCCCATCCTAAAATGCTGAGCTTCATTCAGCATGCAGGCAATCCGTCGAAGCCTTCGCCCAGCCAGATTTTGATCTTGGAGCCTTCGCCGACTGGCAAGGGCGGCAAGATTGATCAGATCTATTTGAAAGATGGTACCGACGGTTTCTCTGGTGCATCGGTCGCCATCCGGTCGGGCGCTACCATGGTGTTGGGCAGCGTGTTTGAAAAGTCCATTCGGGTTTGCCAATTGCCGAAGGTCTGGCGGCAATCAGAGAGCCATCCTGCCCAGCGCCTTTTGGACACCGAGCGCGATGAGTTGAAGAAAGAGGCCGAGAAGGCCGCCAAAGCAGGTGCTAGCGAACCGGCCAAATAGAGGCTGATGATGCAGGGGCATGCCTTTCAACTTTATGAGACCCCTGTCGTCGCCTTGGCAGAAGCCGCGTTATTCTTGCCGCGGACTCAGACGCTGATTGTCTCCGACCTGCATTTCGAGAAGGGCTCTGCCTTTGCAGTCAAAGGCATTATGCTGCCACCCTTTGATACAGCGGAAACCTTGCGTCGCCTTGAGGCTTTAGTCGTAGCTCTTGCCCCCAAAGTCCTGATTGCCTTGGGTGATAGCTTTCACGATCGGGGTGCAGGCAGTCGGCTGGCCGACGAGGATCGGGCTAGGCTGGAAAGCTTGGTCGGCCGAGCCGAAACCATTTGGATTGAGGGCAATCATGACCCAGAGCCGCCCGCTTGGCTGGAAGGTCGGCGCGCGGCAGAAATCCAGCACGACGGCCTATGGTTTCGCCATGAACCAAAAGGGCAAGCATTAGGCGAAGTGGCGGGCCACCTGCACCCGTGTGCGCGGGTGACAGGCAAGCGCGGCGGCAGCATCAGGCGGCGCTGCTTTGTGACCGATGGCCGCAGCTTAATCATGCCAGCCTTTGGTGCCTTTACAGGTGGCCTGAACCTATTTGACCCGGCTTTTGACGGGCTGTTCCATGGACCCATTCACGCGCTGATGACCAGCGGCTCAGGGCCCGGCGCCAAAGTCCATGCGATCGCAGCCAAAAACCTAACCCGCTCGCACTAGATTTTTTGCGGTTCGGCCGCATGGCACATGATCTGCGACGTGCAGGCCATGAACGCACTCTCGCCCTATGCAGCTTTCGTCTCTGTGCCATATCGGCACAAAGTCACAGCTGTGCCTGCGATTGAGCCGATCCCAGACGACCTAAGGGGGTCAAGTCAGGACTATACGAGCCGCGCGCGTTTCGACAAAGCTACCTCCGAACGTGGTCGTTATGACGCCAATAGTGCAGCAGCTGGCTTTTCTATTCATGTCCTGATGGAAGCCGGGCTAACCGGTGAAGACCCATTTGCAGCCTTGCGCGGCGCAAAGGCCTATCAAGCCCGCGTTACCCGGACACGTCGGGTCCAGCTGGTCGTTTAACGGCTTCTAAGGGCTGCCTCTAGAGAGGCGACATGGGCTTCCAAAGCGGCAACACGCTTTTGCAAATGGTCGATCTGTGCCGCAGCGCTCAACGGCTGAGCGGCCACTGGCGTTGAGATGCCGCAGCGATTGGCAATTTCACCTGGCGAGGCATGCAAGAGGGCGCTTAAGACTTCGACTTCGCGCGCACTGACTTCCTTCTGATCCTTAAACACCAAGGCAAGCTCTTCCGGCGTCCACCCTGCGACGCGGGCCATGTCTTGCTTTTGAAGATTGAGCGCGGCCAAACGCTTACTGAACCAGCCTGCATCAAAAAATAGGGCCAAGCTATCTAATCTCCATCTCAATCATAATTGGAATTCCGCGAACCGCCGGACGGTGCGCTGGCAATGTTGAAAATCACGCCACCAATCATGTCGAGCCAACACATCAGGGTCAACAGGAAGAAGGTCGAGGTGGCAAAGGCTTCAAACAATAGGAACGCCCCGGCACACGAGAGGGCAAGCAGAACTGCCAAGGTGTGATGGATGATGGCAAAGCGGCTAACACCCACGCCGCGCGTCAATTCAAAAAAGAGGATGATAAGGCCCATCACCAACAGAAGATCGCCGCCAGACAAGGCCCAAGGCGCGCCAGACGGCATGGTGAGCACGAAAACGCCTTTTTCAATTGATTGGGTGAAGACATCAGGCCCACGCGTTGAGGCTGTTACCCCGCCAAATAGCGCATAGATCAAGACAGGGATCGTCAAGATCGGCACCATCTCAAAGATACGTCTCAACACCAGCATGGCTTCGAATCACCCAGTAATTTTATCCGCTACGGCGCAGAGTGAACTGACACTCACGTTTCGTCCACATGGCCGAAGTCGCGGCGGCGTGTCCTGAGCCAAATGACGCCGCCCAAATCGGTCAAGGCGGCGAGCAATCGCCCTAGATTGGTATATTTGGACGCACCGGTTGAGCGGTGGCGATGATTGACGACGGCAAATTCTGCCAAGGCCCCTTCACGCTGCACCAAGGCTGGCATGTAGCGGTGCATGTGATCGAAATAGGGTAAGCGCAGGAACAAGTCGCGCCGAACCACTTTGATGCCGCAACCAGAATCATCGGCCCCATCGCGCAGCAAAGCTTGGCGCACATTATTTGCCAAGCGGGAGGCTAGTTTCTTGGCTTGGCTATCTTGCCGCTTCACCCGTCGTCCACCGACAAAGCCTAAACCTTGCGGCGCATCGGGGCGATTGAGTTGTTGTAGAAGGCCTGGAAGATCTGCTGGATCATTCTGGCCGTCGCCATCCAGCGTGCCGATCACCGGTGCCCGCGCCGCCAAGACGCCATTCATAATGGCCCGGCTTTGGCCGGCATTGTTGCGGTTCGCCAGGACACGTAAGGCCGGATATGTGGCCTTAAGTGCCACCAGCTTGGCATGGGTATCGTCCTTGGACGCATCATCGACGAAAATCATCTCATAGGCCCAACCATCCAAGGCCGCCGCGATTTCCTGCACCAGACTTGCCACAGCCCCACTCTCATTATGGACGGGCACCACAACAGAAATGTCGAGCGGTTCTAAGCGGGGCACGGATGGATTCGGTGTGGACATGAACGGGCTTTAGCGCGGCACGCCAAGAAGGGCTAGTTGGTGCCTCAGGAAAGGAATGGGTTTCGTGCGGTCACGGTGCCGTAAGCCTGATTATGGTTCAGGTCCTCGGTATATAGCAATCTTGCGCCAAGCCGCTCTGCCGCCGCGATAATTGCACCGTCCCAATAGGAAACTTGATAGCGTGTCGACAATCCAATCGCGGCTTCAACCAATTGGCTATCAATGGCTTGGCATGGCTTGAGTGCAATTTGCCGGACCCAACCTAACGCCAAGGCCGATGACATGACATGGGTTCCCTTCCGCGTCACGTTGTAAAAAAATTCCGCTAGAACTTGGCCTGAAGTACAATAATCCTCTTGTCGAATGATTTCACGTGCGGTTTTGGCCTTTTCAAGCTCCTGCCCACCACGGTCAGCTGCATACATCAGGATATTGGTGTCTAAGAAAACAAGCTTAGTCAAAGCGGGGATCGCCAGAATACGTGTCACTACGAGAGGGTCGCCAATCACCCATGCGGTAGGGTGACTCATCGATCAGCTTCAACAAAGCCTCGCGCGCCTCGTCTTTTTCAACGGGCACTTCAGCCTCTGTAAGGCCTTTCAAGAACCCACGTACAAGCTCGCTCACGCTGGTCCGCCGGATGGCTGCAACAACTCGCGCCCGCTGAAGTACTTCTTCATCAACCGCCAATGTGATATTTTTGGTCACAATCGACCTCCACTGTTTATGTGTTGCACATAACATGTGAAACTGTGAAAGTCTAAGGCTATGCGGATGCCAACTAAATCTCAACAGACCAAAAAAGGCCCCCGCTTGGAGGCCTTTCGTGCATTGGTCTCATGAAGTATGGCGTCAGCTTAAGCCGCCTTGCGCACCGCCGCGACGATCTTTTGCGCTGCATCGGCCAGATCATCGGCTGGCACCACGGCCAAACCGCTGTCACGCAGGATTTGCTTGCCCAATTCGACATTGGTGCCTTCCAGACGCACGACCAAAGGAACCTTCAGGCCCACGTCGGTGATGGCCGCGACCACGCCTTCAGCGATCACGTCACAGCGCATGATGCCGCCGAAAATATTGACCAAAATGCCTTTTACGGCTGGGTCCGCGGTGATGATCTTGAAAGCGGCTGTCACTTTCTCGCGCGTCGCACCGCCACCTACGTCGAGGAAGTTGGCAGGCTCTTCGCCATAGAGCTTAATGATGTCCATGGTGGCCATGGCAAGACCTGCGCCATTGACCATACAGCCAATCGTGCCGTCGAGCGCGATATAAGCGAGGTCATATTTGGAGGCCTCGATCTCCTTGTCATCTTCTTCCGACAGGTCGCGCATGGCTGCCCATTCGGGGTGACGGAATTCTGCGTTGGAATCAAAGCTCATTTTCGCATCCAAGCAAACGAGCTTGCCTGTGCCTTCTTCGACGATCAGCGGGTTGATTTCGCACATTTCCATGTCGCCCTTGGTGAAGGCAGTATAGAGCTTCACACACAGGTCATGGCACGCATCGGCTTGGCCAGCTTCGAGGTTCAGGGCCGCGGCGACCTTCGCACTGTCAGCCGGGGTGACGCCGACAGCAGGGTCGATGACGATGGTGGAGATTTTCTCGGGCGTGTCATGCGCCACAGTCTCAATGTCCATGCCGCCAGCTTCAGACGCGACAAATGCGACGCGACCGGTACCACGATCAACCAGAACCGAGAGATAAAGTTCGCGCGCAATGTCTGCGCCGCCAGCGATATAGAGGCGCTGAACCTGCTTGCCAGCCGCCCCGGTTTGGACGGTCACCAGCGTATTGCCCAGCATGTCTTTGGCGTGGGAAGCCACTTCATCGAGGTTAAAGGCAAGACGCACGCCGCCTTTTGCTTCGGGGGGGAGTTCCTTGAACTTGCCCTTGCCGCGGCCACCTGCATGGATTTGCGACTTTACCACCCACATGGACCCGCCCAATTCCTGTGCCGCGGCCTTGGCTTCTTCGACAGAGAAAGCAGCAATGCCTGGAGGAACGGGAAGACCATAGTTTGCGAGGACTTCTTTGGCCTGATGTTCATGAACGTTCATGGATAAAATGTCCCCTGTGCAGCACAAAAATTCGTTAGCCGCTTCTAGCCAGCCACGCCAACACACGCAACCGCTTGATCCACCCGCATGCAGGTTAAACTCAATGGTTTGGTCGCCTCAACTATAGATGGCTAGACAATTTGAGATGGTTTTGGACTCATGGGGCATGGGCGATCGTGGAAGAAGGAGGTGCGTCTTTCGCCAGAGGAAGGTGAAAGACCATGAGGGAAAGTCCAGAATTCGGCGGTGTGGCGGCGGGCATGCTCTGCCTTGACGACAAAGACCCGCCTTCCGACGCTGTCGCCGCTGCTATGGCTCAAGCTTTGTGTCGCCTCGCCCACCTAGACCCAAGGCTTTCGGCCGCCAAGCCTGCTGGGCGGATGTTTGCGTCTTTAATTTTGGTGACCTGCATTTGGGCGGTTACAGCCATTTTTCTGCTGGTGGACACGCGTGCTCTCGCGTGGGTGGTGATGACTTTGGCGCTTTGGCTAAGTGCCTTTCGACTTTGGGCTTGTTGCGTGCCCGAACCGCGCGTTTCTTGTAACCCGGAAGAGGACACAAACGGGACCGAGCCCGTCTGGACCATTTTGGTCGCGCTCTATCAGGAGGCGGGCTCGGTCCCATCCTTGTTGAACGCGTTTAGGAATCTGGATTGGCCTAGGGAGAAACTTGACCTTGTTTTTGCTTGTGAGGCCGATGACAGCGAGACATTGGCTGCCTTACACCTGCGACGGCATGCAAATCCCTTTCGGATCATTACAATTCCCGCAGGTGGGCCGCGCACCAAACCAAAAGCCTTGCAGACCGCCCTGCCCTTTTGTCATGGGCGTTATTTGACCGTCTATGACGCAGAGGACATCCCTTCACCGGGCCAGCTACGCGAAGCATGGCAAGCTTTCCGGCACGGCCCCGCGACGTTAGCAGTCGTCCAAGCCCCCTTGGTGATTTGGAATGAGCAAGAAAGCTGGATCAGCCGTCAGTTTGCGCTCGACTATGCGATCTGGTTTCGCTTAATTCTGCCAGCCCTCGCGCGGATTTCCCGCTTCTTGCCGCTTGGCGGAACCTCTAATCATTTTGATATCACCTATTTGCGTGGCGCCGGCGGATGGGACCCATACAATGTCACCGAGGATGCGGACCTGGGCGCCCGACTCGCCCGATTGGGCCTAACGGCCACCTTGATCCAAAGCCCAACCTATGAAGAAGGGGCGCCCACATTCACCGGCTGGGTGCGTCAGCGCGGTCGGTGGATACAAGGCCATATTCAAACCGTCAGTGTCCATGTGCGCACGCCATGGCGACTGGCCCAACAGCTTGGCGTTCGGGGCCTGATGGCATTCTTTCTGGGCGTGACAGCCGGCCCACTGAATGCGGCAATCCTATTTGCTTCGGTCCTGTTGGCGCTCGGCCAATTGATTATTGGGGCCTCTGACCATGTTTTAAGCTGGGCATTAATAATGGGTCTCAGCCAAGCCATAGTTGCGATTATGGCGGTCCTGCGCGATGGGCGGAGCACACTTTGGATAGCGTGCCTTGCCTTCCCATTTTATCAAGCTTGCCAAGTGCCAGCACTGTTTCGGGCGATCTGGCGCATCTATCTTTCGCCGTCGATCTGGGACAAAACCAAGCATGGTGCAGAGGCTAGGTCGCACAGGCCATTCCCTGCCATTGGTCGACACGCAATGAGCGAGCCGCAGACGTGGATTGGTCAACAACTTTAAGCCTTCTCATTTTAAGTCTTGGCGGGTTTGGTTTTTCCTCTTGGCGGGCCTCAAGGCCCGCTGAGTTCGGCAAGGTTCGCATGATCCCTTGGACAACCCTGTCGATCATCTTTGCTGTGGCTGCGCTGTTTATGCTGATCCATGCCGTCAATCTGGCGGGAATTCAGACGGGCAAAACGTCTGCCCCAATGCGCTAAATCCTTTGACAAAGATCAGCCCCGCCTAGGGGGCTAGTCAGCGCCTTCCGCCCGTTCTAATTAAACCGCAACGCCCAGGAGAGGCGGCCATCAAGGTGAGCGGAGGCATCATGACCGACATTGAGACTTTTCGACAAGAAACGCGGGCTTGGCTTGAAGCCAATTGCCCTGCCTCTATGCGAACCCCCATGCCCGAAAGCGAAACAGTCTGGGGTGGCCGCAACGCAACCTTCAAAAACCCAGAAGCGAAAACTTGGCTCGAAGCCATGGCTTCAAAAGGCTGGACAGCGCCGAAGTGGCCAAAGGCCTATGGCGGCGGCGGCCTTACGGGGGAAGAGGACCGCGTGTTGCAAGATGAATTGCGCCGCATCAATGCCCGCCCAGCCCTGCTCTCTTTTGGGATCTGGATGTTTGGCCCCGTGATCTTGGAGTTTGGCACCGAAGAACAAAAGCAAACCTATTTGCCCGATATGGTGCATGGCCGAACTTGGTGGTGCCAAGGCTATTCAGAGCCAGGCGCTGGTTCGGACTTGGCAGGACTACAAACCCGCGCGGTCCTCGACGGCGATCATTATGTGGTCGATGGGCAAAAGGTTTGGACCTCTTATGCCAATCATGCCGACTGGATGTTGTGCTTGGTTCGAACCGAACCAAATGCCCCCAAGCATGAAGGTATCTCGGTCCTTTTGTTCGACATGAAGACCCCCGGCGTCGAAGCCCGCCCGATCAAGCTAATTTCCGGCGCTTCGCCCTTCTGCGAAACCTTCCTAACCAATGTGCGCGTTCCCGCATCTCAAATGCTGGGCCCGAAGAACAAAGGCTGGGATGTCGCCAAGCGCATCTTGCAGTTTGAGCGCACCAATATTTCTGCTTCTGGCTTTGGTAGCGGGGCAGGCCTTGATCTCGTTGATGCCGCCAAAGAATCGATTGGCCTCGAAAATGGCAAGCTGGCCAATAGCGACCTGCGTTCGCGCATCACGAAACAACGCATGTATGAGCGGGCTTTCCACTTGACCATGCGCCGCGGCCAAGAAGAAGCAAAAGCGGGGGCCGAAGTCTCCCATTATGCGTCTGTCCTGAAGATCGCAGCAGCCAAACTCAACCAAGACAAGACAGAACTTTTGGTAGAGGCTTTGGGCATGGAAGGTCTTGGCTGGGAAGGCGAAGGCTATCGCCCTGAAGCGCTAAAAGTCACGCGCGATTGGCTGCGAGCGAAAGCCAATTCGATCGAAGGCGGCACTTCGGAAGTCAATTTGAACATCGTGGCCAAGCGCGTGCTTGGCTTGCGCGACCATCAATAGGAGGGCCCTATGGCATTTTCACTTAATGAAGACCAAACCCTCCTGAAGGACGCCGCTGATGGGTTTTTCTCCGACAACGCACCCGTCGCCAGCTTCCGCAAATTGCGCGATGCCAAAGAAACGCTTGATCCCGCCCTCTGGGGTGAGATTGGGGCTATGGGCTTTGCCGGTGCCCTGATTGGCGAGCAGCATGGCGGCTCAGACATGGGTCTGCGCGCCATGGGCCTCGTGCTGGAAGCCCAAGCGCGCACTTTGGGCGTCTCCCCCTTGTTCCAAACCGGTCTGATGGCCGCATCCATCCTGAAACTGCACGGTACTGCCGCGCAGCAGGACGACTATCTGCCCAAAATCGCGGATGGCAGCCTCAGCTTTGCCTTGGCTCTGGATGAAGGGGCGCACCATGCCCCGCATAAAATCGACGCCAAAGCCACCAAGACCGCTGAGGGGTGGAGCCTTTCGGGCAAGAAGCGCTTTGTTCCCGATGGCACCCATGCGCACATCTTGATCGTCATCGCCAGCACAGATGCAGGTCTTGCGGCATTCCTAGTCGCTGGTGATACTCCCGGCGTGACACGGCATGCGCTATCCGGCGTTGATGCCCGCGATCTCGCGGATGTTTCATTCGATGCTGTTGTCGTCGGAGATGACGCCTATCTAGGTGCCAAAGCACTCGATGAGGCCACGTTGGACCTCGTGCTCGACCACGGCCGGATTGGCTTGTGCTGCGAAATGATGGGCCTGATTGGTGCCACGTTCGACATGACGCATGACTACCTCAAAACCCGCACGCAATTTGGTCAATTGATCGGTTCCTTCCAAGCGCTGCAGCACCGCGCAGCGGCCATGCTGGTGGAGATCGAGTTGACGCGCTCCTGCGTGGTGGCCGCCATTGACGCGATTGAACGAGGCAAAGGTGTTGGCGAAGCCGTCAGCTTGGCCAAGGCGCGAGCCGGCGATACGTTGCAATTGGTCACCAATGAAACGATCCAAATGCATGGCGGGATCGGAATGACCGATGCCCATGACAGCGGCTTTTACTTGAAACGTGCCCGGGTATTAGAAACCGTCTACGGATCAAGTGGCTTCCATCGAGACCGCTGGGCGAAACTGAACGCTTATTAGGGCAGGCGTTGCACGACGAACTCCCCGGCGCGCTCGCGTAAAGGGCCGCCTGCAACGAAATATAAATCACTTTAGCACTATATGGAGCTCTCAGTGTGTAAGGGGCTCCAAATGCGCCATTGTGTTTTGCATTTTCAACAAGGTTGCTGGGAGATCCCAGCGGACTTTGCACCAGAATCCTACGACGTCGTTTTCTCCTTCCTGGATCCTGAAGTGGCCCGCTCCACCGACGCCTTTACACAGCTAAAGGCCCTCTTACCAAACGCTAAGGTCGTTGGATGTACGACCGGCGGTGAGATCGCCAATGGTCAAGCCTATATCGGCGGCGGCTTTGCTGCCGTCCTTGGCTTTGACAATGTCAGCGTCCAAGTGGTTGAGGCCGATATTGGCGCAGCGAGCGAAAGTTTTGGCATCGGCGAAGAACTGGCCAACCGCTTTGAAGGCGAAGAATTGGCGGGCGTCTTCATCGTTTCAGACGGTGGCCGCGTGAATGGCTCCGCTCTGGTCGAAGGCTTCCGCAGTGTATTGGGTGCCCATGCCTCTATTAATGGCGGCCTTGCTGGCGATGGCGACCGGTTCGGCGAAACCTTGGTTGGGTGTTCTGGTCCATTGAGCCCCGGAAAAGTGGTGGCCGTGGCCTTCTTCGGAACTGGCTTGCGGCTACGCACGGGCTCGTTCGGCGGCTGGGAAGTGTTTGGCCCAATGCGGAAGATCACCAAATCTGAAGGCAACACGCTCTATCAACTCGATAACAAATCTGCTCTTGAGCTGTACAAGCGCTACCTCGGCGATGAGGCTGAAAAGCTACCGGGCTCTGCGCTGTTCTACCCGCTACAAGTCAGCAATCCAGCCAACCCCGCCGATACCGTGGTGCGGACAATTCTGGGCATTGACGAAGCAACCGGGGCCATGACCTTTGCGGGCGACATGCCTGAAGGCTGGACTGCCCAATTGATGGTAGGCGAAACCAATGGCCTGATTGAGGGCGCTGGCAAAGCTGGCCTTGCTGCTGCAGGTGGCGACAATCATGGCTTTGCGATGCTGGTTTCTTGTATCGGTCGGCGCTTGCTTCTGGGCCAACGGGCCACGGAAGAAGTCCGCGCCGTCGTCGATGCTTTGGGCGGTATCGCCCATGCCGGTTTCTATTCCTACGGCGAGATCTCGCCCAATGGCTTCCAAGGCACGTGTAACCTGCACAATCAAACCATGACTGTCACGGTGTTTGAGGCAGCCTAATGCATAGCCTGCTGGCGCGCCAGATCGAACAATGCACCGATCAAAATGGGAAAGTGGATGAAGATCAACTCTTTGCGTTGATCTCGTCCGCCTATGATGATGATGCACGCGCGCGCCACCGCCTCGAACGTTCCATTACTCTGATGTCAGAGGAAATGGCGGAGCTAAATGCGCAGATCGCGTTGGAGGCACGCCAGACCTTGACGCGCTATATCCTTGAATCGCGCGACGCATTGATCACCTTGGATGCTGACAATCAGATTATTCTGATGAACCAAGCGGCTGCACAGGCATTCGGTGTGGAGAATCCACGCAGTATCACTGGCACCAATATTGGTCGCTTCATTGACCCGACCCATCTCAATGAAGGTCAAGTCAGCAATTTCGACGGGCGTCATTGCGCCGGCCATGACGTGCCCATTTCGGCCACCTTCAGCGTGGGCATGGTTGACAGCATGGCATTCCGCATCATTGCCCTGCGCGATGAGACAGAGCGGCGGGCCCGCGAAGAAGCTCTAGAGATTGCCAAGCAAACAGCAGAACATGCGAATGAAGCCAAATCGAGCTTCTTGGCGATGATGAGCCATGAATTACGCACACCACTGAATGCTTTGTTGGGTTCTGCTGAACTGATGGCGCGGACGAGTTTGGACACGACACAAGCCAATTATGTCCGCATGTTCAACGAGGCCGGTCGTTTGATGATGGCAATGGTCAATGACGTGTTGGACTATGCCAAGATTGAAGCGGGCCAGCTGGAAATCGAAAAGCACCCGACCAGTCTGAAACAATTAGCGCTCGAGCTAGAGACGCTTTGGGGGCCACATGCGGCATCTAAAGGCCTCTTTTTGAAGATTGAAACGGCCCGTCTTGATTGGGACATGGTGATTGGGGACCCAACGCGCTTGCGTCAGATTGTGTTCAATCTGGTGTCAAATGCTGTGAAATTTACCGTCTCCGGCGGCGTGACCATCCGAATCAACAGTGTGACCACTGGGCGGGACTGCCGGGTCGGTATTGAAGTTGAAGATACCGGCGTTGGCATCCCACTTGATCGGCAAGTTTCGATCTTCAAAGCCTTTATTCAGGCCGATAGTACCATCACGCGGCGCTTTGGCGGAACAGGCCTAGGCCTTGCGATTGCGAAGTCCTTGGCGCAGCAGATGCAAGGCGATCTGACTCTAACCTCAGCTCCCGGCAAGGGCTCGACCTTCTTGTTCGAGGGGCGGTTCGAAGCCACGCTTGAGCGGGAATCTGCGGCACATGAGGCCGCCCAAGAGACCGAGATCACTCGGCCCCTGCAAGTTTTGGCGGTCGATGATAATGCGCTGAACCGACAGATCCTTGCCGCCATGCTCGACCTTTGGCCCGTCAACACAGTGTGGGCAACCAATGGCGTTGAAGCGCTAGAGGCTATGGAGCTGCAAGCCTTTGATGTAGTCCTGATGGACGTGCAAATGCCCATCATGGATGGCATGACCGCCACCCGCCGCGTGCGAGAGGGCAACGGCATCAATCGCCACACCCCGATCGTCGCGTTGACAGCCAATGCTCGAAAAGAAGATCGCGCCATGTGCATGGCCTCGGGCATGACCGACTTTGTAGCCAAACCGATTAGTGCAGAAGCGCTCGCCAACGCCCTCATGCGCGCGACACAAATGAGCGAAGTCTCTGACGAAGCCAATTCGTCCGAAGTGGCCTAATTCCACCCCACCAACTTGAACCTCCGTACGGGGCGCTCTAGACCTGATCTAGACACGCAGATGTTGGTTAGTGGGGGCGTAATATGTTTAAATCACGGTTGGATGCGCGCTTGGTGACGGCTTTACTTGCCGCAACGGCCATAATGCCAGCGGTTAGCTTTGCGCAAAGCCAAAGTATTCCACATGAAGAGTTGGGTGCCGTTGGCATTGTCCCGCCTGTAGAGCCAGATTTTTATTGGCCCGGCGCCAATTACGACCCAGCAGTGCCTTCGCCAAAGCGCATTTTGGGCTATCAGATCGGCGAAGCCATCACACCACACGCCCAAATCGTCCGCTATTTTGAAGCTTTGGCGGCTTATGCCCCAGATCAGATGAAGATTTTTGACTATGGCAGGTCGTGGCAAGGCAAGCGCTTGATCTATGCCGCGATTGGTAGCCCGGAGAAGATCGCCAACCTCGACGCGATTCAAGCCGATGCGCAGAAATTGGCCAATCCACGCAAACTGGGCGCGGGTGAGGCAGAAGCCATCATTGCCCGCCATCCCGCCGTGGTTTGGTTGGCCTATTCGGTCCATGGTGACGAAATTGGGCCTGCGGATTCTTCGCTTCAACTTGCCTATCACTTGTTAGCTGCCCGTGGCGACCCGCGCATGGCCGAGATCAAGCGCAACACACTGGTGATTATCGTACCCATCCAAAACCCCGACGGCCGCGATCGCTTCATTGGCACCAATCTCAACGCCACGGGCATGACGCCCGACGGCGACCCGATGTCGGCGGAGCGCGACCAACCGTGGCCCGGTGGGCGCGTCAATCACATGCAGTTTGACTTAAACCGCGACTGGTTTGCACTCACCCAGCCAGAAACCCGCGGCCACACGGCAGCTGTATTAAAGTATTTTCCTGTCGTCTTGGTCGACAGCCATGAAATGGGCAGCGACCGCAGCTTCTTCTTCCCGCCAGAAGCCCAGCCCATCAATCCCAATGTGACGACAGAACAGCTCGCACTCAAGAACCTCTTGGGCCAAAACAATGGCCGCTGGTTTGATCAATTCGGCCTGCCCTATTTCACGCGCGAGAGCTATGATTTGTTCTATCCGGGCTATGGCGACGGCTGGCCGACGGCACATGGCAGCATTGCCATGACGTTTGAGCAGGGTTCGTCTCGCGGCATGGTCGCGCGACGCAGCGATGGGTCAAAGTTTGCCTTCCGCGATACCGTCAAAAGCCAGTTCGTCGCCATTTTGTCGACCTTGGAAGTGGCCGCCCGTGAGCGCGGTCGGTTTGTTCGCTCCTTCTATGAGTTCCGGCGCACCGCCATTGCCGAGGGTAAGGCTGAGGCCGTGAAGTCCTATATTCTGCCAACCCAGACCGATCAGTCTAACACCGACAAACTGGCCGCTTTGCTCAGCCGGCAGGGCATTGAAGTTGGCCGCACCACCAGCAATTTCACCGCCTGTGGCCGCACTTATGCAGCGGGTTCTTATGTGGTTTCAGCCGCTCAACCGACAAAGCGGCTGATCCGCAACTTGCTGGAGCAAGACACCGCAATGGAGGCCAGTTTCGTGGCCGAGCAGCAGCGCCGTCGGCGCGCGGGTCTTAGCGATCAGATTTATGATGTGACGGGTTGGTCCTTGCCCCTTCTCTATAATGTTGAAGTGGTTCCCTGCATGACGGATCCTGCTGTGACGAGCCAAAAAGCCAGCACGGCAATGATCCAACCTGGCCAAGTGATCAATCCGGACGCGACAGTCGCCTTTGTGGCAGCGTCGGGTTCAACTGCCACTTCTCGCTTTATGGCAAAGGCCCTGCAACAAGGCATTGTCTTGCGCAGCATGGGAGAAGCCTTCACGTTGGAAGGCAAGACTTATCCTGCGGGCAGCCTAGTCGTTGCGCGCGGCGAAAATGGGGCCGACCTGACCAATAAGCTGGCCAGCCTTGTGGCCGAGACCGGAGCGACCCTGACCGGCTTTAACGCCTCTTGGGTCACCAATGGTCCAAGCTTGGGTTCTGACAAAGCGGTTAAACTGCGCAATCCCCGCATTCTTTTGGCTTGGGACAGCCCAACAGACCGCAATTCTGCCGGTGCCACCCGTTATGTGCTGGAGCGGAAATTTGGCGTGCCGGTTACCCCGGTTCGGATGCGACGTTTGGCTAGCCAGCCCCTAAGCGGTTATGATGTCGTGATCTTGCCCGATGGCGAGGGCAGCTATGGCTCGGCTCTGGGTGAAGCGGGTGCCCGTAACCTGCGCAATTTCGTACAAAATGGCGGGGTCCTAATCTCACTTGGCACGGCAACGGCATGGATGGCAGACCCAGACGTCGATCTGATTGGCCTGCGCCGCGAACAAGCCACACTATCCGAAGCTGAAGCCAAAGGCCGTTTACCGGAACCGAAAACCAGACCCGGGGCTGCGGGCGTTGACGGCATCAATTTCCCCGATGAGGCCACGTATAAGCAAGCCATTTCTGAGACGAACCGGGATCCAACCGAATTGGATGGGGCTATTCTGCGCGGCGAGACCGCAACAGATCATTGGCTGACAGCGGGCATCGCACCAACCCTGCACATGATGGTCGCAGGCTCTGACATCTATCGCCCGCTAACTGCAGATGTCGGCGACAATGTCGTCCGCTTTGCTGGAGCAGACCAAGTCAAAGCCAGCGGGATTGTCTGGGACGATATTCGCAAGCAATTGGCCTTTAAACCAGCTGTGGCCGTACAAGCCAAAGGGCGCGGCTATGTCGTCGCCTTCACCATGGACCCCACCTATCGCGGCATGGCCGATGGCCTCGATTCGCTGGTCATGAACGCGATATATTTCAGTGCCGCTAGGGCTCGCCCGGTGCGGTGAGTCGGCGCCGATGCCCTGCAAGCGGGGAAGTGACAGGTGTAGGCTCTCCCCTCTCCCCCTTAGGGGGCGAGGGGAGTTCACCCCTCCCCCCTGCACACAGCACCCCCAAAAAAGCAGCTTGACACGGATGGTGTATTACTATACCAACACACCAGAACGCTAGAACAGCAAGTTCTAGGTATTTGGGAGTTGTCTATGACGCAAGCTTGGCGCGACGATCAACCCATCTGGAGGCAGATCAAGGACCGGGTCCTGTCTGCCATTCTCGATGGTGGCATAAAAGAAGGAGAGCCTTTGCCGTCTGTTCGGCAAGTGGCGTTGGACCTTCAGGTCAATCCTTTGACCGTTTCAAAAGCCTATCAAGAATTGGCCGATGACGGTCTGGTCGAACGTCGCCGGGGGCTCGGCATGTTTGTGATCGATGGCGCGCGCAAAGGATTGAGCGCCAGCGAACGCAACACCTTCCTACAAGAAGAATGGCCAGTCGTGGTCACACGCATCAAGCGTTTGGGCTTGAGCGTACAAGAATTGCTAAAAGATGTTCAGGGGAATGGGCAATGACGGAAGTGTTAATCTCGGCCAAAGGCTTGGCGAAAAACTATGGCAAGAAGCAAGCGCTCAAGCCGACCAACCTTGAAATCCCAGCCGGCCGCATTGTCGGTGTGATCGGGGCCAATGGGGCCGGTAAGTCGACACTGCTCAACTGCCTTCTCGGCCTGTCTGACTATGAAGGCGATTTGCAAGTCATGGGGATGAACCCTTTGATGCAGCGGGCTGTCTTAATGGAACAAGTCTGCTTCATCGCCGACGTCGCCACCCTGCCCCGCTGGGCAAAAGTGGCTGACCTTCTCGATTGGGTTGCAGGCCTGCATCCAAAGTTTGACCAAGCCAAAGCCATTGCCCGCCTGAAGACCACAACGGTTCAATTGGACTCCAAGATTAAGGCCTTGTCTAAAGGCATGATCGTGCAAGTCCATCTGGCGATTGCTCTGGCGATTGATGCGCGCATTCTGGTGCTGGACGAGCCAACCTTGGGCCTCGACATCGTCAACCGCCGTGGCTTCTACGACGCCATTTTGTCGGACTTCTTTGACGAAACCCGGACAGTGATCATCACCACCCACCAGGTCGATGAGGTCGAGCCAATTTTGAGCCATGCGATCTTCATTCGCGATGGCGCGGTCACGCTGGACGCATCGATGGATGTCATTGCGGAACGCTTCTTGGCGGTCGATGTCCTCGACACTCAGAAAGGCGAAGCCGAAGCCTTGCGCCCGCTCTATGGCCGCTCGCTTCTTGGCCGTACCACTTTCGTGTTTGACGGTGTGGCCCCAGACCAATTGAAGGCCTTTGGCGAGCCTCGTCGGGTTGGTCTTGCCGATTTGTTTGTCGCCTTGGCGCAATAGGAGGTCATGATGATTACTGGCTTACTCTTTACCTTAGCCCAGCGTCAGGCACCGGCCGAAGGCCGTGCCTTTCCGGGCAAAGCGACCCATTCCAAGGCGAGTGCATCAAAGCTCGCACTAATCCCAAGCAGTGGGGACGTGGTGGTGAAACTGGCCCGAGCCTCGGGCGTGGTTCTAGCACTCGTCGGCTTGCTTCTCTTAGGCGTAGGCGGTGTGGAATGGTCGTTTGACCCCGCCACTGGCCTCAATATTCAAACAGCTGTTGTCAGCTTCACCCTTCCTGCGGGAGTGTTCTCATGAACAAGTTTTTGACCCTCATTCGGCGGGATATGGCCGATAATCGTGGTGCATTGGTCATCACCCCCCTCGTGATCGCAGCCATTCTGCTCGCCGTTACGACGTTTGCCACTTTGACCGGCAATGCGCGATTTGGCCTTGACCCTGAAGACTTTGCCGCCTCAAAAGAGCATCGCGGTGTCCAAGGCCAAGTCATGCTTGATGATGAAGATGGCGGTGCCACTGTCAAACGTGGGCCCGACGGCAAAATCACCATCACCACGGCCGATGGCAAGACCAAAACATTGGATCAATCCGTTGATCCCAAGACCAAGGCTGGCATTGAAGCCATCCTACCCGTTGGCACCGCAACGGCAGCGGTGCTGCCCTTAGCAATCGCCCTGATCTCCATTCTGTTTGTCTTGGCAGGGGCTTTGCATGACGAGCGAAAGGATCGCACCATCTTGTTCTGGAAGTCGATGCCTGTCAGCGACCTTCAGACCACGGGCGCAAAGCTTGTCTCCATTGTCGGGGTCGGTCTGTTCTTTGCCTTGGCTGTGACGATTGTCTTGCACATTGCGATTACGGGTCTAGCTGTTGCAACCATTGGCAATGTGGGCATCACAGGGGTCAGCGCGGCGACGGTATTCCTCAATGCCACCAAATTGTGGACTGTGTTGGCTGTAGGACTCCTCATCTATATTGGTTGGGCTTTGCCAGTTTACGGCTGGGTGACCATGGTCAGTGCTTGGGCCCCTAAAATGCCCTTCGTTGCAGCTTTCGCCCCCCTAGTAGTTGTGCCACTCGTCTACATGGCCATTGCCTATCGCGGCGATGACGATGACAAGATTTTGAACGCCTTGTGGGAACCAGCTGGCCGTCTGATTGGTGAGCCCATGACCGACGGGATGAGCCGCCTTGCCGATTCCAGCAGCGATCAACTCCCAACGATCCCTGTCGCAGAAATCTTGGCACAATTGTCCAACAGCTTTGCACAACCCGGCTTCTGGATTGGCTTGGTCGTTGCAGGTGGGTTCATCTATGCCGCCAGCGAAATCCGCCGCCGTCGGGCCCTCTAAGCGGCGGCAACTCACCTCAACATCAGGGCCATCGACACCGCGTCGGTGGCCCTTTTTTAATCCCCGCCAAAAAGGTACATCTCATGACCGCAAGCTCTCACTTCTGGACCCCGGCGCGGCTTACCGGCCTTCTGCTTTTCCTGGTGACCGTCACCCATATGGCAGGCTTTCAGATCGCCAGTAGCTTTGTCGTATCGGGCGACTTTGCGGCTACTGGCATCAAGATGGCCCAAAATGAAGGCCTCTATCGCTTGGCCCTACTCAGCTATGGCATCTCGAGTATCTTAAGCGTCGGGCTTGCGGTTAGCTTTGCGCTCTGGATTGCGCCTTTCAGCCGCTTAGGTGCTGGACTGGTCCTGGGCTGGCGGTTGTTTGAAGCGGTCAGCTCAACAATCGCGTGGGCGATCCGCTTTGCCTTGGTCGACAATCAGACACAGCCCAATCTTTTGGGCGCGCCGGGCGCAGAAGCGCTGCACCGCGTTTTGCGCGATGCCTCCAATGCAGCCTTTGATCTGGGTGCCATCGGATTGGCCTTGGCAACGCTGATTGGGTTCTTCTTTTTGTTCCAAGTGCGCAGCCTACCGCGTCTTTTATCCGCCATCGCGATGTTGGGTGCTATACTCATTTTGGTAAGTTCCGTCATGACGCTGGGCTGGCCTGAGACGGATATCCCGAGCTCAATTGCTTTCGCGGTAACGCTGTTGAGCAATCTGGTCATCGGCCTCTGGCTGTTGGTTCGGGGAGACCGGTCACCACAAGCCAAAGTGCTGGCACAACAGGCTTGACACCAAAGCCTATGTCTATAGCCCGTGGCGATGACAACATAGGGGTTGGTCTTGGCGTTTGAAGCAAATTTCGATGGTTTGGTTGGCTTAACCCACAATTATGGTGGGCTCAGCGCCGGTAATTTGGCCTCTGCTGCTAATGCGACTGCCGTGTCGCGGCCTAAGGAAGGCGCGCTTCAAGGCCTTGCCAAGGCCAAAAGGCTTGCCGATTCGGGTTTGGTTCAAGGGCTGTTGCCCCCGCATGAGCGCCCACACCTACCTACCCTGAAAGCGATTGGCTTTTCGGGCTCTGACGCCGAAATTCTAGCCCAAGCTTGGAAGGCAGACCCAGCGCTCGTGCGCAATGTCTCTTCCTCCGCGCAGATGTGGGCAGCCAATGCCGCTACTGTATCGCCAGCGGCAGATTGCAGCGATGGCCGCCTGCATTTCAGCCCAGCTAACCTTCTGACCATGCCGCATCGCGCGCTGGAGGCCAGCCAAACTGAACGCAGCTTGCGGACGATCTTTGCGGATACAAAGCACTTTGCCGTCCACAAGGCCCTGCCCTATCAGCCCCTATTTGCCGATGAGGGCGCGGCCAATCATATGCGCTTGTGTGCCGGCCATGGCGACGCGGGGGTGGAGATTTTTGTCTGGGGCCGCAATGGCTTTGGTCAACAAGAAACCCGCTTCCCAGCCCGACAGACCCTACAGACCGGTGAAGCCATCGCGCGCCGCCATGGCCTTGCGCCAACCCGTGTCCTGCATCTGCAGCAAAGCCGGAAAGCCATTGAGGCTGGGGCTTTCCACAATGACGTGGTGGCGGTGGCCAGCCTTCAGGTCCTGTTCTGCCACGAGCATGCGTTTGAAGATCGACTGGGGGCCTATGAGGCGATCAAGCGCGCCTGCGATGGCTTGATGGAAGTGGCCATTGTCGAAGTGCCGGAGGCTGATGTGCCATTGGCGGATGCGATCAAATCCTATTTGTTCAACACCCAATTGCTGTCCATGCCGGGCGAAGACCGTTTGGTCTTGATCGCGCCGGAAGAGTGTCGCGAGAATGCAGCGACCAATGCTTATTTGGAAAAGCTGGTGGCCAGCAATGGACCGATTGGTCGGGTCCAATTCGTCGACGTCCGCCAGTCCATGCGCAATGGCGGCGGGCCGGCCTGCCTGCGGCTGCGAGTGGTGCTGGATGACGCCAAGCTCCAAGCAGTCAGCGCACGGGCTGTGCTCGATGCGGCGCTCTATGCGGATTTGGTCGCATGGGTGAGCCGCCATTATCGTGAGACCTTGGGACCCGATGAGTTGGCCGATCCCAGCCTGCTGAACGAAGGGCGGACGGCCTTGGATGAGCTGACCCAGATTATGAGACTTGGGTCAGACTTCTATCCATTTCAGCGCGCCTAATCGGAGGCCTACTTGGCACCCGGTAGGCTGTAATGCACCGAAGCGCCGGGGCCCAACGGCCAGTCGAAATAGACCCAAGCTGCGGTCATCGCCATACCTGCGACCATGAAGGCCAAAGCAAACGGTAACATCATCGACAACAAAGTACCGACGCCGACATTCTTGTCCCAACGGCGGCAGAAAGCGAGGACGAGCGGGAAATAGGACATCAAAGGCGTTGCGATATTGGTGTAACTATCGCCCATACGGTAAGCCGCCGTCGTCATTTCTGGCGAGATACCAAGCAACATGAACATCGGCACGACGACGGGGGCCATCGCACTCCATTTGGCCGAAGCCGAACCTATGAACAGGTCTAAGAAGGACGAGAAGGCTTGTACGCAGACCAGCAGAAACGGCGCTGGCAGGCTCAATTCCTTCAAAGCGGCAGCCCCATTGATCGCGGCGATTGGGCCAAGGTTCGACCAGTTGAACATCGCGATGAAGTGGGCGGCAAAGAAGGCAAAGACGACATAGGGGGCGAGCGAGCGAACGCCTTCAGTCATCATGGAAACCACGTCCGACGAGGAGCGAACGGTCTTAACCGACACACCAAAGGCGATGCCTCCAGCCAAGAATAACAAAGTGAAAGCTGCAATCAGGCCTTGATAAAAAGGTTGCAGCTGGGCGGTGCCCTTCTGGCTCTCATCAATCAACGGGGTAAAGCCGGGCCACAAAGCTAAGGCGGCAAACCCTGCAATCACGACGACCGCAGACAAGCCTGCCCATCCAAGGCCCCGCTTCTCGTCAGCTGTCACAACTGACTTGGCCAATTCAGCTTGCAGATCATCATCGGGTTGACCCGCCCAAGGCCCAAGCCGGGGTTCAAGAACGCGGTCGGTGATGAACCAGATGATGGGGGTAAACAGGCCGACAATGGCTAGAATAAACCACCAATTGCCCAAGGGGTTCATCGTCCAAGTCGGGTCAATGATACGCGCTGCTTCTTGGGTAAAGCCAAACAAAAGCACATCGAGCTGTCCTGGCGTGATATTACCGGCAAAGCCGCCGGAAACAGCCGCAAATGCAGCTGCAATCCCCACCAACGGGTGCCGGCCTGCTGCAGCATAAATCAAACCGCACAAAGGAATGAACACCACATAGCCGGTGTCTGAAGCATGGTGGCTCATCATGCCGATCAAGCAGACAACCGGGGTCAGGAAAGCACGGGGTAAATCGCGCAAGCTATTGCGGATCAAGGCGCTGAACAGGCCAGCACGCTCTGCTACCGACGCCCCCAACATCACGACCAAGATCAGTCCAAGCGGCGCAAATCCGGTGAGTGTGCGTGGCATCTCGACAATTATCTTCTTGAGATTGTCCTCAGTGAACAAACTCGTGGCCTGAAAGGTCAGGACGCCATCTTTCACTACCCCACCGCTGGGTGGCTTCTCGCCTGAAAATGGCAATGAGGCCGACCAGCCCAGCGCCGAACCGATAACCGACAGCACCATCAAGAAACCGATTAACCAGACAAAGATCATCACTGGATCAGGCAAGAGGTTCCCGACCCGCTCGACCCACGCTAAGAAACCACGCTGGGTGCTGGGGACAGGCTTGGCGGGAGGCGTGGCTTGGGTCATAGACATCTCTGAAATCGTTGAAGGCGCGTCATGTGCCTGTTTCTCACTGGTTGTGCACCTCACAATGTTGGCATCTGTGCGACATCTGTTCTGCTCAATCGACTTATTAGGAGCCAATCATTCGTGTCGGACCGTCCAAAAACGCGGCTCTATCTCATCACGCCGCCGAGAATTGAAAATCTGGACCTCTTTGCCAAGTCCTTGCGTGAGGTGATTGAGGCCGGCGATGTGGCTTGCCTGCAATTGCGACTGAAAGAAGCGGCGGATGCTGAGATTCTTACCGCAGCTGCCGCGATCTTTCCACTGGCACAAGACTTGGGTGTAGCCTGTCTCGTCAACGACCGGGCAGATCTGGCCAAACTAGCTGGGGCTGATGGCGTTCATATTGGCCAGTCAGACGGCACCGTGGAACAAGCGCGCAAGCAGGTGGGGAAGAATGGAGTTGTCGGCGTCACCTGTCACGACAGCCGCCATTTCGCGATGGAAGCAGCCGAAGCGGGGGCGGATTATGTCGCGTTTGGTGCCTTTTTCGACACCGCCACAAAAGCGGCACCAACTCGGGCCAATCTCGACATACTTTCATGGTGGCAAGAGATTATGGAAATCCCTTGCGTGGCCATTGGCGGCATCACCCCAGACAATGGGGCAGACCTAATCAAAGCTGGGGCCGACTTCTTGGCAGTATCGGCTGGGGTATGGTCGTGGCCAGCGGGCCCTGCCGCTGCCAGCGCTGCTTTCAAGGAAATGTTTGAGACATGCGCCTAACAAGATCGCGTCTTGCCTTATTGGCCTGCGCCCTCGCAATGCCCACTCTGGCAGTTGCTCAAACTAACAGCTCTGCCAGCCCCATGGCTTTGGAAGCCGAGGCGGACCAACGCGCTTTAGAGGCCGCCGTTGCAGCTCTGCGCGCAGGCCAGTACCGTGATGCCTTAAGCCAAGCAGAAAATCTTGCCTCACGCGGCAATCCCAAAGCCGCAGCCTTGGCGGGCTCCATCTATGAGCAAGGCTTGATTGAAACCGCCACACCCGAAGCGGCGGCTAAATGGTACCGCCGCGCCGTTACAGGTGGCAATACGGATGCGATGCTGGGATTGGCGCGCTTGGGCATAGCTCGAAAAGGCGGATCGACACCGGGCGAAGCGCTGACCATGCTCCAGCGCGCCGCAGCTAATGGACGCAGAGAAGCTTTAGCTCCCTTGGGCGATTTATTTCTCTCAGGTGCCGCAGGACCCAAGGACCGCACACGCGCGGCGAGCATTTATGCGCAAGCTGCCGCCTATGGCGATGCCGATGCGGCCTATGCAGCGGGGATCCTCTATGCCGACGGGGATACAGACCCGATGGATGATCCGCTAAAGGCTATCGGTTTCCTTCGCCAAGCTGCTCAAGCTGGACGTGCGGACGCCTCGGCGGATTATGGCCTGATGCTGTATCAAGGACGCGGCGTTGCCCGTGATCTTAAAGGGGCCGCGCAATGGTTTAAGGCGGCCGCGGAAGGCGGTGATATGGACGGTGCCTTTTACTGGGCCTTGGTCAATGCCAAAGGTGAAGGCACGCCTCAAAATCTTGAGTTGGCCATCCAATGGGCGCGTGTGGCCAAGGGCTCATCCTCAGATGCGGACCGTCTCTTGGCGCAATTAGAGGTCATTGCCGCCAAGCCAAAGCCCGCCGCCAACAAGCCCTAGATCAAGGTGGGTTCTGGCGTTCAAATCGATTCACAAACAAGATGCCTGTGTGCTAAACGGACTAAGTGTTAGCGCCAACCACCCCTCCCCTGTCGACGCGTCGCGCGATTGTGCGCACAGTGCGCGCCGACGCCTTGGTAAATGGGCTTCGAACACTTTGGCCGCCCTTATGTTTATTGGCGGTTATGGGGGCGGCAGGCAGCCTAACCGAAGGCATACCCGCAGCACTGGTATCGGCTGGAGCCGGAGCTACTTGGCTCCTCGTTACCTTTCTATTCTGGCGTGGCTGGCAGCTTTTCCACCCGATGAGCGAGCACGAAGCGGGGCGCGCCCTTGAAGAGGCTGCAGGCTTGGAAGAATTGCGCCCGCTAACCGGGGGTGAGGATCGGCGGATTAGTGGTGATGATGCCCTGTGGTCTTGGCACCAACGCCGCCTCATCGAAGCGGCAGCAACTTTATCCAAACCCGTCAAGCCTAAGCTATACTGGCAAGACGCAGCCAAGGCCTTGGCGTTGTTGGCGGCTCTGGGACTATGCTGGTTGAACCCTATGGCGACTGCACGCGCACTGACCTTTGATCTGTCACCCTTAATGGGTGATGGCGATCTGGTTGTTGAAGTTTGGGCTGAACCGCCCAGCTATACCGGCTTGCCTTTGATTCGACTGGACCGCAGCCAAAGCGAAGTTGCGCTGCCTGTCGGTTCTAAGGTGACAGCCCGTGTCGATGGCGCGCGTGGGGCACCTGTTCTGCACGGCCCATCGCGCACCGCCAGGCTAAGCCTTGCACAAGGGGCTGCATGGCAGGGCCAGATCGAAATCATCCGATCTGGCACGCTAAAGCTGGATCGCCTCGGCACGCGGGCGCAATGGCACATCACAGCTATTGCCGATCAGAAACCACTGCTCACCTTACCTAACCCAATCCAAATCGACCCCAAAGGGCGGCTCGATGTCGCGTTTCAAGCCAGTGATGACTATGGTCTAACGGCTGCTTTTGTGCGGATCCGTCCTGTGAAAGTCCCCGAGGGGCTAGCCGGTCACTCGGTATTTGATACACCCATCCCGTTGGAGGGGGCAGCTGGCGAAAATGGGGCCAGACGCGCCTTTGTCGAAGTTGCCGACCATGCCCTAACGGGCTTACAAGTTGAGGCCCAAGTCGTTGTGCGCGATGGATTAGGGCAAGAAACCACTTCAGAACCAACCAAGCTGACAATGCCCGAACGGACTTGGCAATCCAGCCTTGCCGCAGCGCTGCAAGAAGTCCGCTTGATGATCCTGCGGGAAGCGCGCCCCTATCAAAAGCCGTTGCCGCGCTTTGCTACGCTGTTTGAGCCTTTAGAGGAAGGGAGGGCCGTTTCGGATGTCGTCATTCTAGGGCCCATAAAACTTGACCTAAGTGACCCGCAACCCGGCGCACCACCTGGCATTGCAAAGGCCACGCGCCATTTACGCGCCATTGCTGAAACCATGGTCCAATTCGGCTTGAGCGATCTGGGTCAATTGAGCCTACACTATGCGCTGGAGCGCTTGAGCATTGCGCGCGATGTGTCCGACGCGCACAGCGTAGCGCCACTCTTGTGGCAAATGGCGCTGCAGATCGAAGCTAGCAACCAGACCCCCGCGCAACAGAAAGTCGCCGAAGCGCGGGAGGCCTTAAAGCAGGCGCTCGAGCAAGGTGCCCCGCCAGAGCAAATCCAGCAATTGACCCAAGAGCTGCGCGAAGCGGTTGGCGAGCGCTTGCAAGAATTGGCTCAACAAGGTGCGTCGGGCGAGGGCGGCGAGCAAGGCCAATCTGGCCCACAGATCAGCGCAGGCGATTTGGAAGACCGGCTGCGGGAATTGGAAGAGTCCGGCAGTTCTGGCGCGCGCGAGGATGCTTTAGCGCAATTAGATCAGTTGGATGAATTGCTGGAGAATCTTCAGCCCGGAGCACCGGGGGCTTCTGGCCAAGCAAACGGGCAAGGTCAAGGCGGGCCGTTAGATGACGCGATGCGCCAACAACGGGCGCTAGCGGACGAGACTGAGAAATTGGGCGAAACGTCCCCTACTGACCAATCCCGCAAGACCTCGGAGGATCTCGCCAACCAGCAAGAGGGTTTGGCGGATGCGCTGGGTGCTGGCCGCCAGAGCGATCCTGCGAACGAAAGTGCGGAAGACCAGAATAAGCGCCAAGCAGCTGATGCGATGCGCGAAGCCGCCCAAGCCCTGCGCGAAGGCGATTTGGGTCGCGCCCAAGATGCTCAGTCCCGCGCCCTGCAAGCCCTGCGCCAAGCGGCGGAGTCAAGTCCACAGGGTCAAGCTGGCAATAATGGCGAAACCGACCCCTTAGGCCGCAGCTTGCCCAAGCAAGATGATGGCAAAGCTACGAAAGTGCCTGACGGGGTTGAGAAGCGGCGGGCGCGGGACGTGCGCGATGAATTGCGCCGCCGTCAAACCGACCCTCAACGTGATAAAACCGAGCGCGACTATATCGACCGGCTTTTGCAGGAGCGCTAGCACCCAAAGAAATTACTTGACAGTGCTACTGCCATCATGACAGTATAACTGTCATGGAAGATGCTTTGACCAAAACCCATCGCGAGAGACAACGCGACGCTACCGCCGAAATCATCTTGGCGGCTGTCGGTCGGTGCCTTGAAGATGTCGAGCTGGCCGAGTTGACCTTCACCCAAGTCGCCCGCATGGCCGGCTTGGGCGAGCGTACAATTTACCGCTACTTCCCCAATAAAGAGGCGTTGCTGGATGGTTGGTGGCGCGCGCATAAATCGCGCCTGGGTCAGGAAGCGTTTCCCGACTCCCTCGCCGCGCTGCTAGAGTTTCCAGTAAAGGCGTTCCCATCCTTTGACGAGGAGGCCGAGATTATGCGCGGCGCTGTGTTGTCGCCGCAAGGTCGGGCCATGACGCTGGCTCGCAATGACGAGCGCCAAGCAGCCATCCGCCGCGCTGTGCAAACAGAACTTGGCCCAGATGCGTCCGAAGACATGGTTCTCACTGCCTGCGCCAGCGTGCAACTTCTCCAATCAGCCACCGCTTGGCTTACCATGCGGGACTATTGGGACCTTAAAGGTAACCAATCTGGACAGATTGCGCGCCGTGCCATCCAAGCCATCTTTACCGCCGCGCGTAACGGCACTTTGTAGGAGTTTCCGATGATTTTACATGCCTCTATTTCTGCCGCTGATCCAAGGCATGTGGCCGAAGTGCTTGCCGAACTCTGGGATGGCGAGGCCTTGCCTTTTGCACCAGTAGCCGGGGCTTGGATTGCGATGGCAGGCGATGCGCGCGGCTCTGGCATTGAAGTTTATCCACGCGGGCGGGCGCTGATCCCCGGCACCGATGATGCCATGTTTGACACAGCGGACCTCGAACATCCCGCGCGCTATGGCTCGACACACTTGGCGATCCAGTGCCCCAAAGGCCATGATGAGATCAAAGCCTTGGCCGATCGCGAAGGCTGGCGGTCTGTCCGCTGTTCGCGTGGCGGGATGTTTGACGTCATCGAGTTTTGGATAGAGAATTCGACCATGATTGAGGTTCTGACCTCAGAAATGCAGCGTGATTATCAAGCGACGTCTTCGATTGAGGCGTGGCGGGAAGCAATTGGCCAGATGGCATAGATCAACGCGCAACTTTGATACACTCGGATCAAAACGCGCATTAAGCGAGGAGGTAATCATGACAACGTTTGAAACAACACAGAAGCCAAGGCGCTTCTATCAGACCATGGCGTGGGTTTTTGTCGCCGTGGCCTTTGGCGGCTTTATTCCAACTTATTGGCTTAAGCTGATGGACGGCAGCTTTGCTGGCAAACCGATCCTGCATATCCATGGCTTCCTCTTGTTTGCTTGGGTGTTGTTTTACGCTGTCCAGGTCAATTTTGTGGCCAATCGCAAGATGGCAGATCATCGAAGCTGGGGGATTGCTGGGGTCTCGCTGTTCACGGCATTGGCCATCTCCATTGTTCTGGCAGCGATCAATACAATCAAACTGGGGGAACTTACTGGCTTCGCGACCCAAGCCGCGTCCTTCTCAATCGTGACCTTCTCGGGCATCGCAATCATCACGGCTTTTATTACCCTTGCGATCATGAATGTGCATCGTCCCGATTGGCACAGCCGATTGATGAGCCTGTCCTTTATTCCCTTGCTTGAAGCACCCATGGCGCGTCCATTTGCTGTGTTGATGACGCCGCCGGGGGCAGTTGGGCCACCACCGGTTTTTGTCACGCTACCCCCTTCGTTCGTAATCGATCTGTTGTTGATTGCCTTCCTAATCTATGATCGCCGAGTCTTGGGCCGTTTCCATCCGGTCACAATATGGGGTGGCATTGCCATCATCGCGGTGCAGGTCCTATGCGTGCCCATCTCGACTAGTCCTGCTTGGATCGCGACAGCCAAGGCCATAGCGGGCCTGGCGGGCTAAACAAAAAAGGGCACCAGACCGGAAATCTGGTGCCCTCTTCCATCGGTTTTAAGCTTCGAATTTATTTGTCTTCTAGCTCTGGCGACCATTGGCCGAGTGACGCCAAGCCATTCATATGGGCGCGCTTGTAGAAGGCAGCTTGAGCGGCGGGGATGTTTTCCTCCTTGCCGGACCAAGCCTTTTGCGGGGCTGCTTGCAACGCGCGACCGTAGGAGAAGGTCAAGTTCCAAGGCAAAGCATGCATGGCATTCATCGCGTTCAAGTGGGCGGTTGCATCAATGTCGGACTGGCCGCCCGACAGGAACGCAATGCCGGTCACGGTCGAAGGGACCGTATTCTTCAGGCACTGGACCGTCTTCTCAGCGACTTCATCAACACCAGCCTGAACTTTGGCCTTGCGACCTGCAATTACCATGTTCGGCTTCAGCACGATGCCTTCCAGTTGTACGCGCATTTCATACAAGGCTTGGAAAGTCATTTTCAGGACATATTCCGTCACTTCAAAGCAACGATCAATGTCATGATCGAGATCCATCAGAACCTCAGGCTCCACAATCGGCACGATGTTTTCTTCTTGGCACATGGCCGCATAGCGGGCCAAAGCATGCGCATTGGCCTTCACCGACCCAGCACTTGGACGCCGCGCGTCAATATCAATCACCGCGCGCCACTTCGCGAAACGTGCGCCGTGGACATAATAGTCGCGCAGACGATCACGGAGATTGTCCAAGCCGTCTGTGACGCGCTCGCCGGGGAAGAACGGCATTTCGCGAGGGCCCATGTCGACCTTAATACCTGGGATTGCGCCATGGGATTTGATGATATCGACCAAGCGCGACTCATCGCGAGCGAACTGACGAATGGTCTCGTCATAGAGGATCACGCCAGAGATATGATCCTTCATCGCCTTTTCCGACCGGAACAACAGTTCCCGATAATCACGACGGGTATTTGGGGTGGATTCAACGCCGATCGCATCAAAGCGCGAACGAATGGTCGCCGTGCTTTCGTCGGCGGCCAAAATGCCTTTACCGGGGGCGACCATGGCTTTGGCAGTCGCCACGAGTTGATCGAGATTCATAGCAGTCCTCTTTGATACACAGTTGAACTAGGATTGATGTTTAAGGGCTTCGACACCCGGCAATGCTTTGCCTTCCATCCACTCAAGGAAGGCACCGCCGGCAGTTGAAACAAAGGTAAAGTCATCAGCGACCACGGCTTGATTGAGCGCAGCGACGGTATCGCCACCTCCGGCGACAGCCACAAGGCGCCCGGAATGGGCCAAGGCGGCTGCCGTGCGGGCGGCCTCCATGGTGCCAATGTCAAATGGGGGAAGTTCAAACGCGCCTAAGGGGCCGTTCCAGACCAAAGTCTTGGCTGTTTCCAAAGCCGCTGCCAAAGCGGCTACCGACTTAGGCCCAGCATCGAGGATCATCTCTTGATCCTTGACATCGCCGACTTCACACGTCCGATGGGGCGCATGGGCCGCAAAGGCCTCTGCCACGACAACGTCTGAGGGCAACAGGATTTGGCACTTATTGGCTGCAGCCTGCGCTTCAATGGCGCGAGCCGTGTCGAGAAGGTCATGTTCACACAAAGACTTACCGACATGGGCACCACGGGCTGCAAGAAATGTATTCGCCATACCCCCGCCAACGGCTAAGATATCGACACGCGAAACAAGGTTTTGGAGAAGATCAATCTTGCTAGATACCTTGGCGCCACCAACAACCGCCATGACAGGATGGGTCGGGTTACCAAGTGCCTTGTCTAGGTAATCGAGTTCATGCGCCATTGACAGGCCAGGATAGGCCGGAAGCAAATGGGCAATCCCTTCAGTAGAAGCATGGGCCCGGTGCGCGGCAGAAAATGCATCATTCACATAAACATCCGCTAGACGGGCGAAACCCTTGGAAAGCTCTGAGTCATTTTTCTCTTCGCCGGGTTGGAACCGGGTATTCTCGAGCAAAAGTACATCGCCTGATTTCAACGCGGCGACAGCGGCTTCTGCGATCGGGCCGACGCAGTCAGCAGCAAACGCTACGGGTCGGCCTAGTAAGGACGACAAAGCCGGTACAACCGGTGCCAAGGACATAGTTGGAACAACTTTACCTTTGGGCCGATCAAAATGGGCGGCGAGAATGACTTTCGCCCCTTTCTCGATCAGAAGCTGGATGGTCGGTATTGCCGCGCGCAAGCGGGTGTCATCGGTAATCGCGCCGTCCTGCATTGGGACATTGAAATCAACGCGGACAAAGACACGTTTGCCCTGAAGATCAGCAGTCTTAAGCGATAAAAAAGTCATATCTACCCTATCAGTGCATGAAGTGCCGCACCAAATCCAAATCCGACGCCATGCGCGAGTACAATCAAAACCAAAGCCAAGGCCATGGTGCCACCGGTTTGAAGCAAACTCGCACGAACCATGCCAGCGACCCGCCGATGATGCACAATGCCCCACCAAACCGCGGCCACAACCATCATCACCGGGGCTGCCCACCAAGACACACCAAGCATAGCGAGCAGGATGGTGGTTGAGACAAGTATTGCCTCAACCAGAGCATTGACGAAGCGCGAAGGTGCAAATTCAGACTTGGCTTCCGTCACATCCATCAGATCAGCTTGGCCATAGCGATGGCTGTATCGCTCATGCGGGTCGAGAAACCCCACTCATTATCGTACCAAGTCAGGATGCGGACCAGAGTGCCGTCCATCACTTTGGTTTGATCCAAAGCAAACGTCGAGGAATGGCTGTCATGGTTGAAATCAATCGAGACATTGGGGTCAGCGGTATAGCCAAGAACACCCTTGAGTGGACCATCTGCAGCAGCCTTGATCGCTGCGTTAACTTCATCGATTGTGGTCGTGCGCTTGGCTACAAATTTCAAGTCCACGCACGACACATTTGGCGTTGGGACACGGATCGCAACGCCATCTAAACGACCCGCCAATTCTGGCAGAACCAAGCCCACAGCCTTGGCGGCACCCGTTGATGTTGGGATCATGGACAGGGCCGCAGCACGCGCCCGGTATAAGTCCTTATGCATTGTATCCAACGTTGGCTGATCACCCGTATAAGAGTGGATCGTGGTCATGAAGCCTTTGTCGATCCCAATGGCATCGTTCAGGACTTTCACGACGGGTGCCAAGCAATTGGTGGTGCAAGACGCATTGGAGACAATCAAATCATCCTTTGTGAGGGATTGATGGTTCACGCCATAGACAATGGTCTTATCCGATTGTTCGCCGGGAGCCGAGATCAATACGCGTTTAGCACCAGCGGTCAAATGTGCGGCAGCTTTTTCACGCGCTGTAAATAAGCCCGTGCATTCCATCGCGATATCGACATGGCTTTCGCCCCAAGGCAGTGTCGCTGGGTCGCGCAGAGCGGTCACTTTGATCGGCTTGCCATTAACGACAATTGTGTCGCCTTCGACGCTGACAGTGGCAGGAAAACGGCCGTGCACGGAATCGTATTTCAAAAGGTGCGCGTTGGTTGCGGCAGGGCCTAAATCGTTGATGGCCACCACTTCAATATCATCTCGTCCATGTTCAATGATGGACCGTAAAACAAGGCGGCCGATACGGCCAAATCCATTGATCGCGACGCGCACGCTCATACTAAACTCCGTAGTAAAACTACAAAATCAAGGCACTTTCGCCTTATTTTGCCGGAACATGGCATGTGTGGGAGACCCATGCCATTTGTAGGGTGGCTATAGCCATCATCTGTCGAATCGTCCACCCAATGGTGTCACTTGCTTGCCGATGATTTGGGGTTTTGGCAGGACTCAGCTATGAGAAGTATCATGAGCATTGGAAAGCCGCCCCCGCTGGATCAAACTCTTGCCCGTTTTGACAGCGCGCTGTCGCGCCTTGAAACGGCTTTAACGGCTTCGATGGCACGCGTTACAGATGCTGCCCGCCGCGCAGGTTATGAAGAAGGCCACCAGTCTGGCCTACGCGAAGCCGCCGAAACGCGCGGCTATCCTTCTACGCCCGATGTGAACCCTTTGTTGCAAGAAGAGCTGGATGCCGCAAAAGCGCGCGAGGCACACTTGCAACGCGCAGTCGAGGAAGCCCGGGCTGCCCTCAAGGATGCCATGGGCGATATCAGGGCCTCCCTATCACCCCTCTAATTCTATCGACGGACAAACGAGATCATGAAGTTGAAGCCGGTCGCCTTAGACCATCCAGCCTTGGCCGTTCGAGGAGCGATGCACGTGGTTCGATCGCCAACGAGCCTGAAGGCTTGGCGATTGCCCGCTTGGACATGGGCGCAATCACCCGATCCAGCAGTAGACTTGATGGTCGGCATGACCAGCGGCGTGCGCCTGTGTTTCACCACCGATGCCGAGGTACTTTGTCTGACGGTCCTCGAAACAGGGTTAGAGCTTGCCGGCACGCCGCGCCGCCCGGCAACATTTGACCTCTATGTTGACGGAATTCAGCAGGGATCAGCCGAAGCCAAATCGGGTCACACGATTGTGGTTGACCCAAAGGGCCCGTCGTTCGCCCCGGGGAGCCCCTCCGAAATCATTTTCGACGCACTTGGAACCGGATTAAAGGCCATTGAGTTATGGCTGCCGCAATCGGCACAGGTCGACGTGCTTGGCCTTTCGATTTCGAGCGAAGCCAAAATTCTTCCGAGCCCCGAACCCTCGGGCCTGCGCTGGGCCCATTATGGCAGCTCCATCAGTCACGGCATGGAAGCCAAAGGCCCATCGTGGACGTGGCCTGCCGTGGCCGCCCGAAAGCTGGGCTATGAGCTCATGAATATCGGGCTGGCGGGACAATGCCATTTGGATGGCTTTGTGGCACGCAGCCTGCGTGATGGGGCGTTTGATGCAATCAGCTTAGAGGTCGGTATCAATATAATTGGCTCAGACACCATGCGCCGGCGCGTTTTTGCCAGCGCCCTTCATAGCTTTCTCGACACCATACGTGAGGGCAAGCCCGACACACCTTTACGGGTCATCTCGCCAATCTTCTGCCCTCTGTTAGAGACCCGCCCGGGGCCTCTCGTACGTGATCATCCGGCTAGCTATGGCACAACAGAGCGACCCCATAGTGCGGCCGATGGGGCCCTGACCTTGGTTGAAGGACGCGCCATCATCGCCGATGTCGTGGCGCGGCGCCGAAAGGCAGGCGATACACACCTCTCCTATCTCGATGGGCTCACCCTCTTCAGCGCAGCTGACGAGGCGGATCTGCCTGACTTTCTGCACCCCAATGCGGCAGGTCAGGAGCGTATGGGCGAGCGCTTCGCTGCTCAAACCTGGTCTGACCAGTTACGCTAAAGAGCCTAACATTATTCAAGGAGCGAAAGATTTGACCAAGATTTTGATCACGGGAGGCGCTGGTTATATTGGCAGCCATGCGGCTTGGGCTTGCGTTGATGCGGGCTTTGAAATTGTCGTCGTCGACGATCTATCCACCGGTGTTGCCCGCAATGTACCGGCGAGTGCAACTTTGATTGAGATGGATATTGGTGATCGGGCGGCCGTCGCGCGGGTGCTGAGCAGCCATCAGGTCGACGCCATCCTACATTTTGCCGGGTCGATCGTGGTGCCGGAATCTGTGGTCAACCCAGGCCTCTATTATGAGAACAACACATCCAAAAGCTTGGGTCTCATTCAGGAGGCCATAAAGGCCGATGTGAAGGCCTTCATCTTCTCGTCCACAGCCGCTGTTTATGCGCCAGGCAGCGCCGAGTCATTAGGCGAATCCGCCCCCAAGGCACCCTTAAGCCCATACGGCCAGTCTAAGCTGATGACTGAATTGATGTTGGCGGATATGTCGGCTGCCCACGGCCTGTCGGTGGGCGTGTTGCGTTATTTCAATGTTGCAGGTGCCGACCCACAAGGCCGAACGGGACAAAGCTCGCCCTACGCGACCCACCTAATCAAAGTCGCCTGTCAAGTTGCCACGGGTCAGCGTCCTAGCATGGACGTGTTTGGCACCGATTACGACACGCCGGACGGTACCTGTGTCCGTGATTATATTCACGTGAGCGACCTTGCCGACGCCCATGTCCTTTTAGCTCAGTACCTGTTGGCAGGCGGGGCCAATGTCACCGCCAATTGCGGCTATGGAAAAGGGGCTTCGGTGTTGGAAGTCTTGGCGTCTTTAGAGAAACAGCTAAACCATCCCATCGCCACCAAAATGTCGCCACGAAGGGCCGGCGATGCGCCGTCTTTGGTGGCTAATTCCGCACATTTGAAATCTCTGGTGCCTTGGAAGCCGAAATATGAGAACATCGATGACATTGTGGCAGCAGCTTTGGCCTGGGAGCGGCAACTCACAACTGATAAAGTATCAGTCGGTGAGCGAGCGTCGGGCCTTTAGTTTGGCGCGTTAGCTCGACACCTTCATCGCAAGGCGGGGCAAGCCTGAGACCTTGGTAAGCGACAATGGCTCCACTCAGCGGGCCTTGACCATCACCCGCAAACCAGAAGGAACGGCGAACAAATCCTCCGAATAATGGGCGGAAGCCTCGGGGCGGGGTTATGAGCCACAAGAGATAAAGGCAATAATTTCATATAGATATGGGTCTCATTTTTAAGCAGAGAGACAGAATTCAAACGAAACATACCTGCTTGAGTGCGAGGATCAGGGCCCCTATGTCTGACGAGAACTCGGCATATTGTTCGCAAAAGCCGCCGACGAAGGGATAAAGCGGCTCAAACTCTTGGCAGACAAGCTTAGTGAATTGCCCAAGATGGTACCGAAGTCAGGTTACGGAGGAATTCGCTTTGCGTCGCCATCACCCAGATTGTCTGGCCAAAAGGATTAGCACGCAGCTGCGCCATGCGGCACGACCGTTAAAAGTTACTCTTATACCATCGCACCGAATAGACCGGCAGCTGGATTAAAGCCCCCGGTCAGACCAAAGCAAACAAACGCCTTAAGCCATTACAATCTTGTGCAGATAATGACTATGCAAATGACGCGTTGCGTTGCGGGTATCTACGACAAACGGCACTTCTCGAACAATCCGCTCATAGTCAATTTTGGTATGGTCGGTTGAAATCAGCGCGCAGTCAAATTGCTCTAATTCTGCAATCTCAAGTGACACCGAAGTCATATGAGCCACGCTCGGATGATCGTGACATTCGCCTGTCTCTAGAACGAAAGGATCGTGATACGAAACTTCGGCTCCCCGACTGCGTAAAATTTCGATCAGATTGATTGAAGGGCTTTCGCGCATATCGTCAATATCACGCTTGTAAGCCATACCTACTACAAGCACTTTTGCGCCCTGCAATGACTTTTGTGATCGCAATTCCAAAGCTGTCTCAAGTGCATCGACGGTCGAAGTTGGCAAAGCCTCTGTGATTTCGCCCGCTAGGGAAATAAGTCGTGTTGGCATGCCAAACTGGGCAGCCCGCCATGTCAAATAAAAAGGATCAATTGGGATGCAGTGCCCTCCAAGACCCGGTCCTGGATAAAAGGCCTGAAAGCCAAACGGTTTTGTCTTTGCCGCATCCACGACCTCCCAAACATCAATATCCATTTTTTGGAAAATGTGTTTGAGTTCGTTCACCAGTCCAATATTCACCAACCGGTAGATGTTTTCGACCAATTTGACTGCTTCTGCTGTCCGCAGATTAACAACAGGGACTGTCTTAGTAACTTGGTCATACATGGCAACTGCCATGAGACGTTCATCGTCATGCTGGGCTCCAACGACTTTAGGGATAGAAGTCGTTGTGAAAAGTTGATTACCTGGATCTTCGCGCTCGGGGCTATAAGCGATAGCAAAATCCTCGTGCGCTTTCATGCCCGAGAGTCGTTCCAAGATCGGGATCATGACTTCTTCAGACGTGCCGGGCCAAGTTGTGGACTCCAAGACAACCAATTGGCCGCGCCTCAATACCGGGCCGATCATTTCGCATGAAGCCACCACATATTTTAGGTCAGGACCGCGATCTGCGTTCAATGGTGTTGGAACGCACAAAAGCAAGGCATCAGCCTCTGGCATGCGAGAAAAGTCCGTCGAGACCTGAAGACGACCCGTCTCATTCATTGCCGCAATACGGTCATCGGAAATATGCCGTATATAGGATTTATTCGCCGTTATGGCGTCGATTTTTGATGCATCTACATCCAATCCCAATACGCGAACGCCGTTCTTTACGAAGCCTTCCGCGAGTGGCAAGCCGACGTAACCAAGACCCAAGACGCCGACAAGTATGTCCTTTTGACGCGCCCGACGGACCCAGTCGACTGCAAAATCTAGTGTTTTACCAACGGGTTGCGATGATTCAGTAGATTTGCTCATTTCTCATTCCTACTTATAAACTCGCGAACAACCGCGATAATTCGATCTTGCGTTTCTTCATCCAGATAAGGGTGCATTGGCAAACTAATCACCGACGCGGATTTCGCTTCGCTGACGGGCAAGCCACCCGGCCCAACTGGAAATACTGAATAGACGGCTTGTTTATGAATAGGGATCGGATAGTAGACGGCCGTGGGAACGCCACGCGTCTTCGCAAATGCAGCCAGCCGATCGCGATCTTCGACTTCAATTGTGTATTGCGCCCATGTTGAAACGCCTCCTTCAATCATTTGCGGGACTTTAGCGACATCACCCAAAAGATCATTGTAGCGCGCGGCAACTCTGTTACGTGCTTGAATTTCATCATCAAAAATTGCCAATTTTTCGAGCAGGACCGCTGCCTGAATTGTATCGAGGCGTGAGTTCATGCCAATGCGGACATTGAGATATTTAGGGTCATGCTCAAACGACTTACCCTCAATGTCTTTCTTGGTCGCTTTGCCATGAACACGCAAAGAATCCATGATCTCAAACAAATCAGAATCGTTAGTCAGCACGGCACCACCATCACCATAGCATCCCAATGGCTTAGCCGGAAAGAAGCTGGTTGTCGTCACATCTGCCCATTTGATGGGGTGGTCGCCGTTGATTGTGCATCCAAAGCCCTGTGCCGAATCAGCAATTAGCTTCAAGTCGTATTTACGGGCAATCTCCGCAATCGCAGGATAATTTGCAGGCTGGCCAAACAAATCCACTGCGATAATCACCTTAGGTGCCAACTTGCCTTCCGCCTTTACCGCAAGGATGGCTGCCTCGAGATGGGCAGGATCCATGTTATAGGTATCCGGGTCAATATCGATAAAGACCGGCACGGCACCGAGCCAAGGCACAACCTCGGCTGTGGCAGCAAAGGTGAAGCTTGGACAAAACACGGCGTCGCGGGGCTTAATGCCCCATGCCATTAGAGGCAATACGATGGCTTCGGTTCCGTTGGCACAGGAAAGGCAATGTTTCGCTTGCCCAAATTCGGCCAACTGTTTCTCGAACTCCTTTACCTCTGGGCCCATGATATAGGCACCCGCGTTAACGGCACCCATAACGGCCTTATCAATCTTGTCACCCAAACGGCGGCGCTGAGCAGCCAAATCAATAAAGGCAATACTAGGTTGGGAACCTTCAGACATAAATGATTTCCTCCTTCTTTTTGGTGCTGGTTAAACGAACGCGCCCCAGCTTCAGCCATACCCTTCTGGCACGCGGGACTGAATCTTTGATGACAAGTTAAGCGACTGAACAAAAATCAAACATTATTTCAGTTTCCGCCAAATTCTCCCGTTAGAACGGCGAGCACCTGAAGTGCCTCAACGCCATCTGTACGTGGAGTTTGCCCTGTAGCACAGCACTCAAGAAAGTGCTGACACTCACGCTTTAACGGCTCTCCGGCGTCAAAATGGAGTTGTTCCGCCTCTGCTTTGATCGGCAGCGGTTCACGACCCGAGGTATCTACTTTGTGCCTATACAGTTTAAGTTTTTCACTTCCTACGGCACTGTCTTCAAAAACAGCCATTGCTTCGCTACCCACAACGACCAACTTTTGTTCTTTAAACGGGTGGAGCCACGATACAAACACGTGGGCGCGTTTTCCCGAAGGAAAACTAATATCAATTCGCGCTTCGTCTTCCACATTCGCTGTGACAAATGCCCCGCCGGAAATCGCGACCTTGTTGGGTATCTCGCCAATTAGAGCCAAAAGCATTGAAACGTCGTGGGGCGCAAAACTCCACAAAACGTTCTCCTCTTTCCGGAATTTTCCAAGACTTAGTCGGTTCGAATAAGCGTATCTCACTTCGCCCAACCCACCAGTGCGCACAAGATTCAGCAAAGCTTCAAACGCTGGATGGTAACGTAACAGATGGCCAACCATTAGCACCTTTTGCGCTGCCAATGAGGCGCTCTGCATTCGATTTCCTTCCTCCAAGGAAAGCGCAATCGGCTTTTCGACATAGACGTGTTTTTGTGCATCAAATGCCTGCAGCGCCAGACTTGCATGAAACTCAGCGGGAGCTGCAATGACCACCCCTGCGATCGAAGGATCTGCCAATACTTCCTCAAACGACATCGCTCGCACGGAAAACTGCGTTGACATCGCGCTAGACACTTCTGGCCGATCGTCAACAACCGCTGCAAGTGCCCCTAGCTCAGAAAAGTTCCTGACAAGGTTTTTACCCCAGTAACCGCAACCAATTACGGCAACTTTTGGAATTTCATAACTCATGATCTAATAGCCAACTCTCTTGGTCCGAGGAACTTTGGAAACTCAACGGATACTGATAATGGTGCCACTAAACTTGTTCTAGCCAGTTAGAAACACCGTTTGCGTGGCGCTACTATAGTTAATTCCGGGGTTAGGCAACCGGCTTCAGAGTGCCGTCGACGATAACATAGCGCTCCCCTGTTCTAGGACAGGTAAGATCTTCTTTGAGGACGTCCCCGCTGCGAGAAACCCAGCCGATCCGACGAGCTGGAACGCCGGCCATCAACGCAAAGTCTGGGACGTCTTTTGTGACTACAGCGCCGGCGGCGATAAACGCAAATTCACCAATTACGCGGGGACAAACAATCGTCGCGTTAGCACCAATGGACGCACCCTTTTTCACTTTAGTTGCGCCAAATTCGGCCTTTCGGTTCACAAACGCGCGCGGAGTCGTCACGTTTGTGAACACGCATGAAGGTCCACAAAACACGTCATCTTCAAGCTCAACACCTTCGTAGAGCGATACGTTGTTCTGTATTTTACAACCGTTGCCAACTGTCGCTCGTGGACCGATCATTACGTTCTGACCAATGGAGACGTTTTCTCCTACTTTTGTGTTTGAAAGCACATGAGAAAAGTGCCAAATGACGGTCCCATTTCCAATCTCTGCACCTTCATCGACATAACTTGAAGGATGGACCTTGGCTAGCACCAACTGCTCTGACATAAAATTTCTCCAAAACGCTAATTCGGCCGCAGCGTGGTTCTTCATGATCTCAATGAGAGTGTCAATTGAACTGATGCAGATTTTGGTGTTCGTGCTATCACGACACTCGGGGCTAAAATAAACTTTGAGGCTTTCGCGCGATGCGATTTCAGCCGCGCGGTAGATAAAAGGTTGCAGCATGCGGCTCGTACTTTTGACACGTTACTACCCTCCCGAAGTTTCCGGTGGCGCGCGCAGGCCCAACGCTTTGGTTCAAAGCTTGCGAGGGATGGGTATTGACGTCCTAGTCATTGCGCCACAGGGCGCGTTAGACCCAAATCTAGTCGGCGTCCCGCATCCTTCTTATCCTGCAGTTCCGGGCTCTGCCTCGAGTAACTCCAACTCAGATGTACAACAGAAACAACATTTGTCTTTTTCAGAATTGCTTCGGCTTACGTTGTTGTTGCCCGACCCAGAAATTCGATGGGCTTTGCGGGCGGCTAGGGTGGCCCGCGAAGCGGTTTCGCAGGCGGATTGGTTTATGACCACTAGTCCCCCAGAATCACTTCACGTTGCCGGTAGACTCCTCAAATCTTGGACAAAAACACCATGGATCGCGGATGTGCGCGATCTTTGGTTGGGATCACCGCAACTTAAAGCCCGCACAAATGCGCCAATTAGACAGGGCATTGAACGTATGATCGCTCGACACTGTCTATCTCATGCGGACGCGCTTGTTGGCGTTTCTCCCGTTGTTTTAGCAGAAGCACAACGGCTGTCCGGCAAAGAAATCCCAAGCGCTATCATTGGGCATTTTGCGATGCCATTCACTAGCACCGCGGCAAAACTTCCGGACGAAACGTTCAATATTGTCCATACCGGCGCTATCAGTATTTCTAATCCGCTGTCGGCATTTTCTGAACTTTTAGCGGATTTTGAAGCCGTGTTTTCCGCTAGACCCAATGCAAGGCTTTGGCTTGTTGGATACTTGACCCAGCAAGAGCGAGCGTTGATCCTAAAATCGCCCGCCCATAGCGCCATTATTCAGCAAGGACCCGTTTCAATGGAGGAGGCGCGGGCATGGCAAGCAGGCAGCGACGCCTTGGCTTTGGTTTCAGGACGAAGTTCCCATGCACTGCCAGGAAAAGTCAGCGAATATCTCACCGTCGACAGGCCGATTTTAATTTCGGCCCCGGGGCCATGGTTAGATCTCCTGCCCGAGAACGCACGAGCTTATCCGTTCCACAAAGGCGCAAACCTGCCAAAGCCCTCAACCAAGGCCCAAGCTAGAAAAAGTCTCGCTTCGAGCAGCCAAGCCGCTGCCCAATCGCTAGTGACGCTTTTGGATAGCGTTAAACCCAGGAGCTGACGCTGCCAGTTCTTTAGTTTTCATGCGAATCATAACTCCGCATCTGCCGTCACATGGAGATTGATCGGAGACGAAATGCTTGGAAGTGGAGTGGTATTTCGTATCGTCACTGCGCTTTCTGAGACGAGGTAGGGCTCGACGGGATAATTGCCGCTGCCAGCGATTGCCAGACCTTGCCCGCCGGCCATGTATGGGTTGAATGTTTCAATTGCAGGCGTTACGCGCATTGGAACAGGAAATTGCCAAGCAAAAAGGTTACTAAAGGCGAGTGTATTTGTTGTTGTCGTAAATGGTCCACCGACATCATTTGTGTTCGAAGCCACATTTGTTTGATTTTTGAACGTTTTCGCAAAGTAACGTTGACACCATCGCAGTTCATCGCCTTGCGTTTGCGCTTTTAGGGGCCGGACTTGGTTTCCTTCATCCATTTGCACGCCAGCAAATTCGACATCGAATATGGTCCCGCCAGGCATTAGAAAAATGAGGGCGCAATAAGGGTCTCCACTCCCAGTGGTTCCTGAACCGAGTTGCTGGGGGAGATGAAAGACCGCCTCAAATCGCTGCCAATTTGCGGTAATGGTCCAGTCGCCATTTGAGACAAAGGCAAGTGGGTTGCCACCAGAGCCCTCATTGATGGCGAGCTTGGGTGTCAGAATAACCGCACCGCTCCGACCGCGAACATAAGCGGAAACTGTGCAACTAGTTCCTAAAAACCGCTTTGGATCCTCCATCCGCTGCTCAAGGCTGGGTGATGTAGTCGCTGATGATGTTTGGTTATGGCGGAGCGAATAATTCAACCAACGCGGCACAGTGGTCCCGGTGTCTTGAATGGCCAATCGCTCAACTGTCGCCTGTCCACCCGAGCCACTATATGACCGCCACCTATCTGCAACCAGTTTGGTTTGACCTGCTGTTAAATTTGAACTGGTGCTGCGTTGCCATATCGAAAAGCCGCCGTTGATCAGAAGCTGTTCAGCTAACCGGTAGTCGGCTGATGGCGATCCGAAAACAGCCCATCTGCTACCCAACCAACGTACATGTTGATTTTCTGACTCTACAAAGACTTGCCAGCCCGGTTTTGGCGACAGACTATGCCAAGAGTTATTGTTGAACGAAACGATAGATGACGGTGCAATTGTCGACCAATGCAACCCTGTCGGAACGTTTGGAAGGATATAGGCATCACCCTCTTGCGGTGATGAAGGTTGACTGGCCAATGATCGTGATTTCACACTGGCTTGAACGAGGGTATCTAACAGAGAAAGCGCCTCGTTCACGGCAACGTGCTTGTCCGCTTGAGATGCGAGAAGATACGATAGGTTGAGTTTTGCAGTGGTGTTGCTTGGCATTAAAGTCTCCCTGTTTTTCGCAACGAGCTTTCGACCGGAATTCCGGCGCACCAAAGCTGGGCTTCAATAAGCCCGACGAAAACGACTTTAGAAGTATTAAGGCCCAAGCGAGTTAGGAGGATAAAATCTGAGATCCTGAACCAGATTGCAGAAATGTTTCCTCAGAAACCCGTTATAATACAATTATATGTGAATTTTGACTTGACGCTATCCTCGTTTTAACTGGAGGAAACATCAAAGACCTCGGCCCACAGACCAAGGTTTGCGATCCGCCAAAGATGTGGGTCGGCGGTGCCATCACCTTCGAACAAGCGCGTCCTCATAAGATGGACTGACCTCCAATCCAGTAAGTCTGGAAAACGCTGTTCTGCTTTATCAAGACCTTCAATGACTAAACGAGCGAGTGGGCCAGCCATCCAAGCACTTTCGGGCGTCGAAAAGCCAAGCTTGTCGCGCCGATTGGCCACCATCGCGGGAAGAACATCATTCATGGCGCGTCGCAGGACTCGTTTTGTGTCTGCCCCCACCAATTTGTGGTGCTCGCCCAGGCCTATGTTAAAAGCAATCAGCTCTGGGTCCACAAAGGGAACCCGGGCTTCCACTGAATGAGCCATCGAATTGCGATCTTCGTAACGCAGAAGCATGGTGAGATTTGACGCCGCAACCATGGCCAGACACAATTCCCCAATTGTATCGAGGCTTGGCAGCGCATCGCGCGCAACTATCGCATTGAGCGTGCTGCCCTCTTTCGGGCCTACTTGAGCCAACTGCCCCTTGGACAATAAGTTGACCATGGGCACTGGGGCTTCATCTGTTCGCTCAAACAATCGATGGATGCGGGCGCCGATACGTCGCCCAAATTGTCCGGTCGCGTCGCCAATTTTGACGCCATGAACCACACGACGCGCGACAATCGCGGCAGCGAGTGAAAAGTAGCGCTTGCGGCGCAATAAGGACGCGTGATGGAAAGAGAATAATCCATGATATCCGGCCAATTGCTCGTCTGCGCCCTGCCCGTCTAAAACAACCTTAATACCAGATCGGCTGATCGCCTGGAAAACAAACCATTGCGCTAGAATTGAAGTCGAGCCAAACGGCTCGTCTTGATGCCAAATTGCCAGTCGAGTTGCTGCTTCAACTTCATCATCGCTAATGTGAACTTCGGTAGGAATAGCATTTGTGTGCTCGACGACAGCTCTTGCAAACCGACCTTCGTCAATGCCTGTTCCTGGGAAAACAACCGTGAAAGTTCGTATGGGATCGCTGGGCCCACGCAACCTACTCGCTATTCCGACAATGGACGAACTGTCCAAGCCGCCCGACAAACACGCACCGACCGGAACATCTGCACGCAAATGCAACTTTACAGAACTTTCGAATTTTCTCCTAAACTCTTGCGCCGCGCCGCTTAAGGACATCGACAAGCCCCCGGCCTGAGGCAACTCAAACCAACGCTGTACGGTAATGGGGGTCCCATCTAGGCCATTGGTGAGGTCTAACGTTAAGCAATGGCCTGGCCGAATTTGCCTGAGGCCAACAAATAGGGTTTCGTCGGTATGATCTGTTGTTTGGGAAACAATAAAGTCCCAAGCACGCTCTAAGTTAAGCCGACGATCTACACCCTCAATATCGAATAACTGCTTGGGTTCTGAACCGAATGCAATGCCGTTTTTTGTTTGCACATAGTAAAGTGGTTTAATGCCGTAGGCGTCCCGCGCAGCGAAAAAGATGTTTGTTTGCGTATCAAATATAATAAACGAGAACATCCCGCGCAAATATTTGAGTGATTCTGGACCCCATTTTATAAATGCCTGCAGTAAAACTTCAGCATCTGAACTCGTAGAAAACGCTGCGCCTTGCTTTCGCAGTGTCTCTCTAAGTTCGATGTAATTGTAGATCTCCCCATTAAAGATGAGCTTGTATCGCCCATTCGGGCACGACATGGGTTGACGAGCTCGCAAATCCAGATCGATAATGGCCAGGCGGCGATGGCCAAGGGCGAGTGGCCCCGCTGGCGTAGAAAACTCTTGCCACCCCTCACCATCGGGGCCCCGATGAGCCACACGGGTCAATCTGAACCTTTCGGGTTCAAGGCCAATCGAAGCAAAAAGACCGCACACTAAACTTTTCTCCTGACTTTGGGCAAGCGCAGCCTCGATTCATGCTGGCATTTGAACGACGATATCTTAAGAAACTTGAGCGACCTGCAAGCCGTTTTGCTGTATGATCAAGCTACGATAGGCTTTATCCAACTCATCTATATTTGCCTCAGCATTAAAATACCGAGCCGCTTCAAGAGCGTTGCGCTTCATTGTATCCAGATTGGAAGGCGTAATCTGGTCAATAAGTGCTGCGATTGCAGCTGGCTTTGTTGAGCCTACAATTAGGCCCGCTTGTGTCGAACGAATTACCGCGCCCATTTCAGGGAGATCATTGACTAAAACCGCTAGACCAGCAGCCATGTACTCGAAGATCTTATTGGGGAGGGCAAATCGGTTGTGATCTGAATGACCGGGCAAGATCATGACACCAATGTCAAAATGCGAAGCAGCCTCAACGAGATCGATCATCATTACCGGTGGCAGTAGCGTAACCCGATTAGACACGCCGAGCTGCTGGATAAGTAATTCCAAGCCAGCTTTATAGCTTGGCGAAGCAACAGGGCCCCTGATAAATAACTGTGCAGAGCTTTTCCAGTGTTTTGCCGCTGCAATCATGGTCTCAAGGCCCCGCCCCGGCGAAACGACGCCATGATACAAAATTTTGACCGTTTCACCAGTCGAACGAAGATTGCGCGGGTGATATGGCGGCGCGTTTGGAATACGGGCAACCGGCTGAGTTAGTCGGTAAATCCGTTTTAGCGCATCGGCAATCCCTTGGGATACAGATGTCACCATCAAAGTTTGCCCAATGTAAAAGCGCTCAATTGTAGCAGCAATGGGTCGCTCAACCCAACGCCAGCCCAAATCCTGAGCATACTCCTCTAGCGCATACTCATGGCTATCGTAGACGACAAGCCCGCCGAACTGTGCCCTAAGCGCGAAAGCCACTGGCAAAGCATGCCAGTCATTTGCAACCCAGACATCCGCATGACCAATCTGTTGACCCGCCTCAATCAGTGCAGAAACTGGCTTGCGGCGCTCTAACTCGCGCATCGCCCCGTCAAGTGTCGACACCGGCTTCTGTCTGATCCTAGCGATCACAGCCTTCGATCGGCGCCATGTTCGAATGGGCCAACCAATGTCGGTGCGGACAATGGAGGCTGATCGCCTTAACCATGCACCAAAATCGGGAAAGAATGGCCCTAAGCAACTACCAACCAACCACGCTCCGCCAGCCAAAATAGCCGCGAAGATGAACCAAACGGCGCGTGCAACTAATTTCCAAATAGGTCTCTGGACTTGTGGAGGCCTGGTGTCAGCTGTGGGGGGAACCAATTCAATTTGAGCCTCAGGCTGAATAGGTTGGGGAGGTGGTGGCATAAAAACAGGCCAGTCTGGCGGTTCTGACCGTCCGCCTTGCAAACCCAAACCAACTACATCCCAGCCACGCGTCTTCAGTCCATCCCCATGTCGCCGAACCCTTGGGTCATCTGATATTGCTGAGAACGTCACTTGGACTATACGTGGCATCTTAGGCCGACTCGCTTTTAACTACCTCAAACTCTTCCAAGATAGCCGCTACACACCTTTCAGCGGCGTCGCCTTGGCCATAGTCTTCAATTGTAGTTCGAGGCGTTACAAACTCTGGCTGTGTCCAGAGCCGATTCCAACCGCTGCTGATGGTCTCCACCCACTCCGTCTCATCTCGAAGTGTCACACACTCACGATCGTGGAAATAGGCTTCTTTTTGTAGCCCACCTGAATCCGTCATAACCAATGCGCACCCGGCAATCAAAGCATGCATATCAAAATAACCAACCGGGTCAATTAGCTTCACGTTCGGCATCAGATGCGCCCGCGCCAAAAGCCGTTGCTTGACGCGCGGATGCGCGGGAAGAACCACCTGGCGACCCGCAGCCTCGCTCAAAAGATAGCCAAGGATCTTTTCAAAGCGAGCTTCGTCATCAGTATTTTCGGCTCGATGCAGTGTGCACAAAATATAATCTTCTGTCTCCAGCTCAAGATCGGCTAAAATTGGGTTCTTAGTGGCCTTCTTGATGGCAAACTGGGTCGCATCGGACATGACGTCACCGACCCAGCGCACACCTTTAGTAATACCTTCGCGCGCAAGGTTTTCAATTCCAGCGTGAGTAGAACACAAGAGGAGATCGGAAACATGATCCGCGACAACCCGATTTACTTCCTCAGGCATGCGCCGATTAAAGGATCGTAGGCCTGCTTCGACATGAATCAGTTTGATATGTAGTTTGGCCGCCGCCAGTGCGCCTGCCAAAGTCGAATTGGTGTCGCCATAAACTAGAACTGCGTCAGGCCGGTCCTCCAGGAAGAATGCCTCCAGCCCCTCCAACATCCGACCAGTCATCTGGCCGTGCCCGCCGCCGCCCAACCCCAAAAAGCGCGCTGGCTTCGGAATCTCCAATTCATCGAAGAAGACGTCCGACATATTGACGTCATAATGTTGGCCGGTATGAATAATCTTCTCTTCAAGGCAGGACACATGGCGTAGTGCACGGCTAAAGGCTGCGGCCTTTACAAACTGTGGACGCGCTCCAACAATTGTAGCAATCCTGAATTTCCGGCTCATTTGGCCAAATACTTCCCAACTTCAGGAACAAACTTCTGATGTTGTGCCATACATCTCTTGATAGTTTCGAGGTTTTCTTGCGTCCAGGCCACTGTGCGAGCGAGCCCTTCATCTATACCAACTTGGGCTACAAATCCCAGTTCCTCGCGTGATTTTGTCGGGTCGCCAAAACGCTTGCCTGACGTATCCCAATCGCGCTTCGGCTTCAGATCCGCTGGTGTTGGGTTCTTAGTTAGCGCGTTAATCTTCGTCGCCAGATCTAAAATGGATGTCTCAACTCCAGACGCCAGATTATATGTCCCTCCTGGTTGCCCTCGCAATGCAGCAGCCATCAGGCCGCGCGCCATATCTTCTACAAAGATGAAATCGCGGCTGGCATCCCCGCCATTATCAAGCGGCAAGGCTTCTTGGTGAATACTCTTGAAGATAAATGTTGGCGTTACGTTGCGCCAGACGCTATGAGGCGTCCCGCGCCAACGTCCCGCTCCCAAAATCTCACCTGGACCATAGACGTTTTGGAAGCGCGCCTTCACGAAGGGCATTTGATGGCGCGTAAAATAGTAGTTCCCATAAAACTCACCGATGAGCTTGGAAATGGAATAGGGACTATCATGGAAAGCCGAGATCGGAGCATCTTCTGAAGTTGCCGCTGGCGCATCAAAGGTCTTCACGGCTACAGCACATCCAGCCGCTGCATAGACCACCTTCTTGAGCGACTTTATGTCTTTCAGCCGTTCAAAAAGTTTCAGACTCGTCAAAGTGTTGTTGTCATGATCGGCAATTGGATCTGCAATCGACGATTGGTTTCCGTGATAACAAGATAAATGCCATGCATAGTCTAAGTTATCGGGCAAATTAGCCAAGACTTTGTCCTCAGTAATGGAGTACGGCACCATTTTTACCCGGGCGTCGGCTGGTACGTTGACCATATCTGAAGAGAGCAGGTTATCAACAACGGTTACCTCAGCAACCTCTGTCTTTAAAAGCAGCTTTACCAAGTTTGATCCAACGAACCCGGCGCCACCAACCACCAAAACTTTTGCTCCAGCAAAGCTTAGCTCACTCATAAAAGAGTATCCTTCTAATTTACTGCTGATTTTCAGGCTTTTTCACATGAGAATACACTGCGTGTACCCCATGTACGTCGTACCATTTGAGCATTTTCTCAATGGTCTCTTCAAACCCGATTTTTGCTTTCCAGCCAAATACTTTCTCCGTATACGAAGCATCTAGCACCATCTCCGCAACGTCGTCCTCACCCGGGGGAAGGATTGGAACCGGTGCGTCCAGAGTGATCCCCAGATAGGCAACAACTTGATCAAACACGTCCTTAATTGAACGGCCTTCGCCAGTTGACACGTTGAAAACGCCCGTCGGTGCATTGTCGTCGAGAACCAAATCGATGAGGGAGAAAAAGTCCTCCATATCTAAGAAATCGCGGGTCGTTGCAGAACAAAAACAACCTTTCCCCGCCTTCAATCTTGTATAGAAAGTTGGGATGGGTCCGATCGACAATCGTGGCCCCGTCACATTACCCAATCGCAGTGAGACCACCGGAAGTCCACTCGACAGCATATAAGCTTCACCTGCGGTCTTCGATATGCCGTAGGACGTAAACGGTCTTGTTGGATGCTCAATAGGGACAGGAACTTGATCTGGTCGACCATAACAAAGCGCCGTTTGGAAGTTCAAGATTCGCTTTACACCCAACCTACGTGCTGCTTGGGTAACATGAATTGATCCCTTAACGTTGCTGTCTGTATCTTCTACCCAGTTGTCTGGATCCTTGTACGATGCAGCGGAATGAATCACATGTGTGGGCTGAAACCGATCAAAGCAAGCATCGACGAGTGCTTGATCGGCAACCGAACCTTCCACGATATCGACCTGGTCACCCAGCCCTGCCAAAGCGCTCGGACTTGACGTTGAGAAGTTGTCGATCACCATAAAATTCTTGGATGATCCAGACCAGCGATCCAGCAGGTTTGCACCTAAGCATCCTGCGCCTCCGGTGATAAGTATTCGTTGGTCGCTCATTGTAACGACGCCCTATTTCTTATCTTCGAGGCGCAAATGGGTATATTCCCCATGGACACCAAAATCACGATAATATTCGACCGCCGCGGCGACAAACTCATTCAAGGGGGTGAACGAAATATCCCCAAAGTCGGCGTAAGTCCGCGACGGATCAAGCAAAATTGACTTGGCGTCATCGTGACCAAGTGGCTTGATCTCGGGGGTTGGGTACTCGTTTAGATTCATCGCCTCAACGACCGCATCGTAGAGTTCTTTGATTGCGATATCGGTGCCTGACGAGAAGTGATATGTGCCAGATCCCCTTCCATCCACAGCACTGACAACGGTCTTGGCCAAATCACCCACAAAAACAAAGTCACGACGTGCTTCGGTTACAAAACACTTTTTGCCGTCACGCAGACGGCTAAAAAAGATTGGCAGCGGACCTGAAACATTACGTGGCCCGACAACATTTGCTAAGCGGAATGTAACAAAATCAAGTCCGGAAATTTCAAGGTAATCTTCTGCCGCCGTCTTAGAAATCGCATAGCTAGAGTTAGCTGGAAACTTCAGATGATCAAGAGTAATCGGGCTTTGGGAGGGATTCACACCATAGCATAAGGCGGTCTGGAAATAGATAAACCGGCCTGTTTTATGATTTTTGGCAGCTTTTACAAGATTTGCCCCGCCGACGACATTTGTTAGAGCATCAGAGTGCCAATCGTCTGGATCCTTATAGGACGCAGCAGTGTGGACAACGACATCAGGCTTGAACTCTTCAAATAGTGAGTCCACTAGCTCTTTGTCGGCAATTGACCCGTTCACATACCGAAGCCCGGCAGCCGATTCGGGAAGGTGTTCGCGTCGGCCAGTAGCCAAATTATCAATCGCTAACACTTCGTCGCCACGCGCTAAGCACATTTCCGTAACATGCGAGCCAACTTGGCCGCAACCACCGGTTACTAAAACTTTCATGGAATAGCCTCTCTTGGAACCAAATTTCGGGCTCTTTCAACCGCCATTGGCTGGCCTTGTCAACCCGCCTGTTGAAGGCTCGACAAAGGAAATCTTACAGTCCGTCAGAAGTATTTGTCGCGTTTGAGGCCGCGAGCAACTCAAAATGCTCGTGCCGACCGCATCGGCTGGACACCGAAAAAAGTTGAGACGTAGGCTAAGTCTCTCTGCCGCGTTTTTTGCCGCCATTCCCTTCACAGAGCGATCTTTAGGCTGAGCGAATGGTCGACTCGATTCGAGGCGCTACATTGTCTAATTTTGTTTATGTTTGTGACAACGCGGCATAACATCGATTGGCGGTGAAGCCGGCTCAAAGACCAATCAAATTTACTCAAATCGTCGGCAAGAACCCTCGAATTTTTCTTACAAAACATCGTTAATTGAGAGGGTTATGCGCGGTTTAGACTTCCATTAAGTAGAGCAGCTTGGGTTGGTTGCAAATGCCAGGCAATTCACGTAGAACGCCCTCGCACAGCACAGATATGTCGCTGATCGTTTGAGACAAAACTCAAGCGCTTCGATTTGCGTCGTATTTTTCAAATAGGATCGCTCGTTCGGATTACTTTTCCACTGCTGGAAGGAACAACTTATGAAACCCATCGGTGCGCCAAAAAGCGCGTTGGAGGATGTCGTCGCCACATTTAAGTCTTGGCCACTATGGGGCATGATGGGATGGAACGATATCAAAGCGCGGTATCGTGGCTCCGCAATTGGTCCGTTTTGGATTACTGTTGGACTTGGTGTAACGGTTGGCGGCGTGGGCGTTTTATACTCATCGCTACTTAAAGTCGAGACCGGAACTCTGCTGCCCTATCTGGCAGTGACACTTGTGATATGGATTTTTATCATTGGCGTTCTGACTGAGGCGACTGCTTTATTTCAGTCCGCCGCAAACATTATGCAACAGATCGCACTACCAATTCTGATCCACTTGTGCCGCGCTGTTTGGCGACAATTCATCATAATGGGGCATAATAGTATTATTTTTGTCATTGCGGCAATTTATTACAAGATCAATGTGCTTCCAGGTCTCGGGCTCGCGCTCGTGGGTGCGATACTTGTAACCGCTAATGTTACTTGGATGGCTCTGGTTATTGGATTGGTATCAGCACGATTCAAAGATGTGCCTCAGATTGTCGTAAATCTACTCAGCTTCATAACGATTATGACACCAGTGTACTGGCTGCCCGAGCTTGTGGGGCGTCACGTCCCGCTTATCAAATACAATCTTTTCAACTACATGCTTGAGACAGTTAGATCGCCCCTTTTGGGTCGCGAAATTCACATAGAGGCCTATGTGATCACGCTGATCAGTGCAATTATTGGTTGGAGCATTGCGCTACTTTGCTTCAAGTCTTCTCGTACTCGCATCATACACTGGATTTAGACATGACAATTGCAGTTCGAAATCTAACCGTCGACCTTCCTATTTATAATGTGTCGACGCGGTCGCTACGGCGCGAGGTCCTCAATTTATCCGTTGGCGGAAAGCTCTTCGCCAAAAAGTCGGAAGTGCTTCATGTCCGCGCTTTGTCAAATGTAAGTTTTGACATCAACGATGGTGAACGGATTGGGATCGTTGGTCACAACGGCGCAGGGAAGACGACGTTGCTGCGCACTTTGGCAGGCGTTTATTCACCTAGCGCCGGCAAGGTCAAAGTGGACGGTTCTGTATCCGCCTTGTTTGGCAGCGGTATTGGTCTCGACACCGAGGCCAGTGGGCTTGAGAATATACGTTTGCTAGGCGCGTTTCATGGTTTAGGCAAAAAGGCCGTTGAAGCCATTACGCCGGATATTGTCGACTTTTGTGAGCTCGGCACGTTTATAGACCTACCAGTCAAAACTTATTCCGCCGGTATGGTTTCAAGGTTGTCCTTCGCGGTTTCAACTTCTTTTGATCCCGATGTGCTTCTTCTTGATGAATGGTTGGGTGCAGGTGACGCAGGCTTCATGGTGAAGGCCGCAGCGCGCGTCGAGCGATTTGTTGATCGTGCACGGATTGTTGTTCTGGCGAGCCATTCTGCCGCGATTATTGCCGGCTTTTGTTCAAAAGTTCTTTGGCTTGAGCATGGCAAAACAAGATTTTACGGTCCAACAAAAGAGTGGGAAGGCTTGTATGCAGAGCATATTGAAATGCTTGGCAATAATGACAATGATACGACTGGATTGACTGATGATCGCGTCGTCTCATTGACATGATCTCTTGCGATAGTTCTGAAAGACAATGGTCCGGCGCGGTGTCATAAATCGTTGGGGCAAACAGCGTAGCCGATTTAGCGAGAGCTGAATCATCGAAAAATTGGAGTGGAAACATGATATTAGATGGCACGAAACAAGTGGTCATTGGTGGTGCCGGCCTTATTGGATCGCACACAGTTGACGCTTTGCTAAAGACCAACGTTGCTGAAGTAGTGATTTATGATACTTTCACGCGCGGAACGATGAAAAATTTGAAGTCATCGCTTCAAGACCCGCGCGTCACAATTTTTGATGCCGGTGGGGACATCATGCAAACCGATGTCCTTGCAAGAGCATTGAAAGGCGCAGATGGGGTGTTCCATTTTGCCGCCTTGTGGCTGCTGCAATGTCATGAGTTTCCGCGGACTGCGTTTCGAACAAACATCGAAGGAACTTTCAATGTTCTTGAAGCGTGCTTAGATGCAAACGTTAAGCGGCTAGTCTACTCATCATCAGCTTCGGTCTATGGCGACTCTGTTGAGGATCCGATGACAGAAACTCATCCATTCAACAACAAGAACTTTTATGGTGCAACGAAGATTTGTGGTGAAGCAATGGCCCGTGCTTTGCATCATCGCTATGGGCTGAACTATGTCGGCCTGCGCTATATGAACGTTTATGGCCCTCGCCAGGACTACAAGGGTGCCTATATCGCCGTCATCATGAAGATGTTGGATGCAATCGACCGCGGCGAAGGTCCGACCATTTTTGGCGACGGCAGCGAAGCCTTTGATTTTGTTGCGGTGGAAGACTGCGCACAAGCAAACCTCAAAGCAATGCAAAGCGAAACAACTGACGAATTCTACAACGTGGGCACAGGAAAGCGAACGAGCCTTCTTGAGGTAGCCCAAATTCTCCTTGAGCTCACTGGCTCAACGAAAGAGATTAAGTTTCAAGCCGCAAGCTCGGCCACACTAGTACGCAATCGGATTGGTTGCCCGGAGAAGGCCGCTAAGCAGCTGGATTTTGTTGCAAAAATCGATTTGCGAGACGGGCTGCAACGCTTAATTGATTGGCGCGCTTCAGACAAAATGCACCCGACAGGCACCTGATCAGTCATGTGCGGAATCGCAGGCCATTTGCTACTAGACGGACGTGCAGTAGAAACAGCAACTTTGCTTCGCCAGGCACGGGCGGTATTGCACCGAGGTCCGGATGGTCGCGGGATTTGGGCAGAAGGTAGCCTTGGCCTAGCCCATGCGCGTTTGGCGATCATTGATCTGACCGCTGCTGCGGCCCAGCCAATGCATAGTAACTCAGAACGCTATGTAACCACCTACAATGGCGAAATTTACAACTATCGAGAACTTCGCAAAGAGCTCGAGGGGCATGGCGTCCAATTTCGAACAAACTCCGACACAGAAGTTTTGATTGAAGGCTTCGCGTTTTGGGGAAATGACGTCTTTCTAAAGCTAGACGGGATGTTTGCTTGCGCCATATGGGACCGCAAAGACCGAGCCTTGACTTTGGCGCGCGATCGATTTGGGGTTAAACCTCTTTACATCGCCCGTACTCCTAAAGCGATCGTATTTGGTTCTGAAGCAAAATCAATTCTCGCCTCGAGACTTGTCGACTTCAGAATAGACCCATTCGCATTAAGCGAATACATGACGTTTCAGAATTATTTTTCTGATCGTACGTTGTTCGATGGCATTTCGGTCTTACCATCTGGTACTTATATGCGGATTTGCAATGGGAATACCCAAACAACAAAATATTGGGACTACCATTTTGAGGACGCAGACACCCGAGACCCAACGACGATTGCTAACGAATTGCGCGAGCTGTTCGTATCGGCAGTGCAGCGTCAGACTGTGTCAGATGTTGAAATTGGCAGTTTTTTGTCAGGTGGCATAGATTCAGGGTCCATTTCTGCTGCAGCCATAAAGCATTTAGGACGTTTGAAGACGTTCACCTGCGGCTTTGAAATTTCTGGCGCATCAGATCTGGAGCAAGGTGCCGACGAACGTACAGCGGCCGAGGCTATTTCGCGGAGTCTGGGAACCGATCAATTTGAAACGATCCTAAAGGCCGGTGATATGGAGCGGGCACTGCCCAATCTTGTCTGGCACTTGGAAGAACCACGGGTCGGTCAAAGCTATCCCAATTATTATGCCGCGTTCCTTGCAAGCCGATTTGTAAAAGTTGTTCTCTCTGGCGGTGGCGGCGACGAGCTTTTTGGCGGATATCCATGGCGCTACTTCCGCGCTGAAAACGCACAAGACTTTGACACCTATGCCCTATCATACTTTTCGTTCTGGCAGCGCTTGCTGAACCAGGAGGAGCATAAGGCAGTTTGTGGTCCAATCAACGAAACAATCCGTGGTTATGATTTGCTCGAAGTGTTTCGCGAACGCTTGAGAAGCAAAGACAAAACACCCCAAACCATGAGCGAATTTGTTAATCGTTCGTTTTTGCTGGAAGCCCGCACGTTTCTCCAAGGGCTTTTGATCGTTGAGGACAAGCTAGGTATGGCCCATGGCTTGGAAGCGCGTGTTCCGTTTCTAGACAACGCTCTTGTTGATTTTGCAATGCGGATCCCTGTCAGCTTGAAGGTGAGCCGTGCGGCGGCAAATTTGCGCATTGACGAAAACATCTCAGGCGGCAAAAAAGAGAAATTCTACAGTCTGACCGGCGATGGAAAACTAATTTTTCGAAGTGCGATTCAATCGCTGCTACCAGCGGAAGCAGTTTCTGCTCCCAAGAAGGGGTTCTCAGCGCCTGACGCGTCATGGTTTCGTGGACAAAGCGCCTCCTATTTGAGATCAAGAATAATGAATCCAAGTGCTGAGATTTATCAGTATTTGGATTATGATTCTATTACAGGCTTGGTTGAGCGACATTTCGCTGGTTTCGAGAACCGCCGTTTGTTGATCTGGTCATTACTGTATCTTGATGAGTTTTTAAACCAATTTGGCTCGATAGATCATAGCCGCTGGGACCATGACTAGAATGCGTGTGGTCGTTTCAGGTGCGTCCGGGTTTATCGGGCGTCATTTAGTTTCGCGTCTGAAATCTTCGGGTGACGTCGATGTAGTGGCGCTAACACGGTCAGGATCAACATTCCAAACTAGCGGTGTATCCGAAGTTAAGGTCGACTTACTCCATGAATTGGAGAATGATAACAGATTACCTGGAAGAATTGACGCCTGCATCCATTTGGCCCAATCGAATAGATATCAAGAGACTACCATTGAAGCGGAAACCGATGTGATGGGAGTCGCGGGTCCAGGCACTCAGCGGTTGTTTAAAGCGTGTATCGCTGCAGGTGCCAAGCGTCTTATCTATGTTTCAAGCGGTAGCGTTTACGAAGATTATTCGGACTATCCACTGACAGAAGACTATAGGGGCAAAGAGAACGCTAGTTTGAATGCGCGTGCAAAGCGTTTGGGCGAGAGCGTGGCGATGGATTTTGGGAATGATGCGACAGTCCTGATACCGAGACTGTTTTTCCCCTATGGTCCAGGCCAGAAAAAACGGATGCTTAATGCAATCGCTTCGCGAATTCAAAACGGCGAACCCGTTCACCTAGACGGCGAGAACGGACTTTGCTTTTGCCCGAGTTGGGTGGACGACATCTGCGACGTGCTTGAACGCAGCTTAACCATTGATGGGCAGGGTGCGTTCAACTTGGCTGGGCGAGAAGTTGTCACGATACGCCACGCAGCGGAGATAATTGGAAGTGCACTCGGAAAAGTGCCCACTTTCAGTTTCACAGGCAAAGCGGCTCCTGTCATCGTTGCCGACCTTACTAAGTTCCATGAGCTTATGCCCAACGCCATGCCGACTTCCTTCGAGGATGGCATTAGTCAAGTCGGATCGAGTTTGGCACACGACGGATTGCATAAGGCATAACGCCAAGCACAAAGAGCGGATAAGGTGGACTTTTCCGCCCGTGCTGCATGACCGCTCCATCTTGGTTGGGATGGAACGAGTGGGGAGATCGCCTCCAAAAGCAGTTGTGAGCCAGTTAGACTACACATTCTTACTGGGGCCCCGCAGACGCAACAGCCGCCGGAACGTCCCAATGACCCGCGTATGAATAGAGGGTCGAATTTCTTGCAGTTTTGAACTCAGTTTGGCCAAATTGTTAATGTGATAGATGAGCGCTGAGTAAAGGGCTTTTTGATGAAACTCCAAGTCTGTGGCCAATTGTGGGAGCTCAGCGCTTGAGACAGTTTTGAGCGACGAATGTCGTTCAATGTTTTGAGTTAGGGTCATTAAGTCTGTTTGCGTTCTTTGGATGGCCGCATAACCGATCGCTTTCTTTGAACGACTTTTTTCAGATTCTGTAATGGCTCGAATCCGATTCAACTCGTGGTTGCATTCCTCCCTCAACCTGATGTTATCTTTCAATAACACCCGAGCATATGCCAGTCGCTGCCTCGCCTGCCAATGTGCAGGCAAAAGTGGTGTGCTTGTTGGGCTATCAATGATTTCAGCTTCCTGAACTAGCAAGCGATTATCCATGTCGCTGTGGGGTAAAGACTTCGTGGACGCAACCCAACCCATCTGGTCTAGTACGCCAACCGCTATTTGATCAACTTTTTGACTGAAGGCTTCGTAACTAAAGAGACCCGATAAGATAAGATGAGCATGAGTGCGCTCAGCCATTGATTCAAGAAAGTCCAAGTCCTTTAGTCTCTCAAAAACGATCTTTGTGTTTGAGAAATCGCGTGCTAGCGGAATGTAATGCTCATTTTCTCTCACTATGCCTGAGTAGTGTCCCTGTACTAGGACCATGGGGGTCCTCATCGCTGCACACTCAAAAACGCGTGGAGAGATTTGCCCGGTTTCAAAGCCAGTTTCGAATTGTGAAACATAGTTGAGGCAAGCTTGAAAGGCTTCCGCTTCATCTGGCGTACTCGACATGATCCGCCTGCATTCCAATTCAAGATTTCCATCTAGATCAAAAGCGTTTGAACCTGATTCGACGCCCAACATGGTGACACATGAGCCAACAAACTCGGTCCACTCACTGCCGTATAGGCGTGAACTCTCGTCAACTTCAATGTCGTGCACGATTCCTTCGTGACGGCAGAAATCCCGCATCACGGTTCCCACGTCTCGCTTCAGCCGCCCAAGTTCACCAAAGCGCGCACCAATGTCTCGACCGCGATAGCCCATCTGAATGGGCCTGTCGCGAAGAGGTTTGGCCGACGCGGTTAATCGTGTCGCGTCAATTGGCGCGTAACCTGTTAGAACCGTGCAGAACCGAACTCTACCGCATAACTCTGAGCCATAGACTTTTTCGATTTGCGATTCAGGTACGCAGGTCAGAACGACTTGGAAACCGTATCTTGTGATCGCTTCAGCAATTTTGGAGGTACGTTCGTACTCATCCTGTACCGACAAAATTTTCAGCCCCTGCCAGCACTTTAACAGTTCAAGGTAGTCTGCATTTACATAGCCATCGACTATAAATCGTGCGCCGTAATGGTGAATCACGAGGTCGAATTTGTCCAAATCCAGCTTAACCGACGTAGTATGGCAAACGTTGAGAAACTGCGTCGAAAAGCTAGGCAGGCTTGCCAACCCGTTGAGATAGTCAAGTGTTGTACCGACGTGAGTGTCAGATGCGGAATAACACACCAGTGCTTTAAGCTTTGTCGTGGTCATTAAGAATTACAACTTTAAAAGGTGCTCGAACGTGCCACCAACGCGTTTCACCACTGAAGATGACCATGAACCCAAGCGCCTGACGAATGTTGGATAGCGACTTTCATGCTGCTTTGCAAAGCGGCGATTAGAATTCCATAGGCGAGCTATTGCTCTATTCCATAGCCCCGTTGCCACCCGATCGGCTACATTTATGACTTCGGCCATAATCGGAGCATTCAGCTGCTTAAATCCGACCATTAAAACTAGTGGCATTGGGTAACTCACGACTTAAGGGCGCGTACCACGTATGGTTATACCATATTCGTCTGCGAAACTATGAACTATGTCGAGCATAGCTGCAGCTGGATGATACCAATCGTAATTAGTGACCACGTTTTCTTGCTCAGACGGTTCAGAATTCCAAAAACGCTTTAGGAAGAAATGGTGCAATAAACGCTGAGCTTTATAGTTTCCAGCTTTGATACCCAAAATTTTGACTTCTGGTACTTCAATTTCTTCCGTCAGCTCCGACAACTTAAGCCCCAAATCCGTGATAGCCCTTGCGGCCAGCATAGCTTCTTCATAGGGAAGGTCTTTGATAGCGTCGCGGACAAAGTCGTCTGCAAGTGTTCAGGGCCACAAGAATGGTCTGCTTGGGACAGATCGCCGTCAGGCCAAATTGCCAATCTACTTGGACAGCATCGCCATGTGCTCGTGCAAGAGAGCCAAGGTTTATGGTCACCAGAGACACATATGACAGATGGCCAGGATAATTAATTGAATGGCCTTGTTAGTTGGCATTTGGCGATACGTCGTTCAATCTTGACCTAGTCAAGGCGACGAGGCTCGTGTTCCCAATAGACCGAAACGAAGTACATCGACTTCAAATGAAGCGCTTCAAGTCAGTGCTATTTGTCAGTGCGACGCTCTAAACCACGTCCTAACAGGAACGCGTAGACCTTTCGGCAGGGCCCAATTGCTTGAGGTCATGTGCTATCCTCGGTTTTTATCCCGCCATAACGAAGGTCTGGAGTTGGTTTGAAAGCATATACGCAACCAATTAAGGGCAACGCAACTGTCAATTAGTTACGGCGATCAAAGATTGTTATGATTGAAATTTTAAATGAACAAAGATAGAACTTAGAGCTCGAGCACTGCTTCAAAGCAACATTGCAATGACGCAAGTTCACGACAGTAAGGATACCAAGAAGTGGTAGATGGGCTTTCAATTGCAATCGGCGTGAAGATCGCGGAGGCAATTTTCGCTGTTGCGGTTGAAAAAGGTATCATATTTGGATCAAGGTTATCGGACCCCAAGAAGGCAAAAGTTGCGCTAGCTTCTGCCTGCGATATCGGGATCGCTGCCGCAATTCAAATTTGTCCTGAATTGCGCAGCAATTTCGAGACCCCGACTTTCTCGGAAGACATTTTCGGCCCTCATCTCTCAAGAATGCTGACAGAATCGAATTCGGGCAACTATACCCATGGACTGCTGAAGCGCTACTTGGAAGTCTTTGTTCCGGACACCTTCATCTCGAGCCAGAATGCCGCTGACAGTTTTGGCAAAGTCCATCTTGGGGCGTCATTACAATTGGCTGAAGAGGCCTTCGCTGAACTCATAGAGACTACAATTTCAGAGTTGGAAAAGAGTAACCATTGGCAGGATCATGTTCGTCGACTTACTGGCCGAGAAACGCGGCGGTTTCAGCGACAAAGTGCAGAGAGAAATGTCGAGCTCACTGAAGGTGTCGCCTTCCTTGTAGCCCGAATTGTTCCTACGCGTGATCAAGTGAGGCAAATTGCCTGTAACTCGCGGGCAGGCCTTAAAACCCAGATTGATCATATAGAAAACCGCAGACTAGTGAGGCCAGAGGCTCAAAGGCTTCTTGACGTTGTACTGAACAATCCAAGAGGGGTTACCGTCCTTGTTGGCGAGGCGGGTGCCGGAAAAACGACACTTCTGCGTGGACTAATCGACCCTTTGGTTGGCAACAATGTCACAGTTTTCGTCATTAGAGCGGACAAACTCCAATCAAGTGTTCAAACGACAAAGGATTTGGCGCTTCATTTGGGACATGATGGATCATTTGAAGAACTTGTGGATCTGGCCGCTTCTGAAGGCCCTGTTGTGATTTTAGTTGATCAGCTCGATACCATTTGTTCAGTCATGTCACGTGACCAAGGTCGGATGGACGCCATTCTCAGCATCCTAGATGTTTTCAACCTTCGAAAATTAGACGAAGTTCCAAAAATTCACTTAGTGATGTCCACGCGGCGGTTTGAAGCTGAGACCGATCCAAGAATTCGCCAGCATGCAGGAGACCCTTTCAATCTGGCACTCCCAAGCCGTGAGGAAGTCCAAAGCCTTTTACAGGATTTAGACATCCCTAACGAAGGCTTGGGAGAGGAACTTTTAGAACTCATACGCAGGCCGTTTTTATTGAGCGTGTTTGTTCAACTTGTTAAAAATGGCATGTACCCAAAGGAAATTGGGATTAACATCCTTGAAACGGCTATGCGGGATCCGAGATTTGGGGCCCACCAAAAAGAGGCACGTCAGTTCTTGAGTGCCTTAGCTGGGCATATTTCTGAAACAGAGCAATTGGAAGTGCCGCTAGACGTGCTTCGTTCGCAAAATGAGCTCGGCTTTTTGGCGGCTCTCTCGGCGGGCTTAGTGTTGGCTGAAGGCGAACGCGTATCGTTCAGTCATCAAGGCTGGTTGGACGACTTTCAAGCGCAGGCAATTGGCAATTTTGCACAAGTGCAGTCTTGGTGTTTCGCAAATGGAAATTCCTTATTTCACCGCGTGACACTTGTGAGAGCGCTTGAGCGTTTGCGACGCGTACAGCGACGCGATTATGATCGCGCCATTTTTTGGTTACTGACCGACCGTTCCGTTCGCCCACACCTCAAACATATTTCGCTGGAATTGGTAGCGACCCAAAGCCGACCAACGGAGTATGAGATTGCAGGACTAAAGCACATTATTGCTAACGATTTAGCGCGGAGCAAACAGGCTTTATCGTTACTCGCTCGCCATTGGCCAGTTTGGCGCAACCACTTCTCCTCAAGTCTATTGGATTGGTACCAAAACCCTTCCTTAATAGATGCTTGCGGTATCTTGTTGCGGGTTGAGGCACCGTTTCAGCCCGACTCAGTTGTTTCAATTATGCGGTCAGTTTGGCCATTGGAAAGACAAAGAAGAGTAGGCATTTGGACCCTTTCAGATGTCACAGATTGGACTGAGGAAGTCAGCAAATTTGTTCTTGAGTTTGCTCCATTTAGTGTCGATGGCTGGGTGCTGAATCATATTGCAGCTCGCTTGCTGGAAAGTGGCGACCTCAAAAACGCAGTCTCCGTTTCGACAACTAACCTGCCGTCGCGCGAAGATCTTCAAGAATCCCAAAGGCGCCGTTCGGATTGGCGACGCCACGGCTGTAGCAAAATTGCGAAAGCTGCGCCGTTTGAGTTTTTAAAGGCAACACTTAATTGGTTCGTTGACGTAGTTGGTCCCGCTCCCGACGACCACTCAGCCTATAATCGATACCTTTCATCTCACGCACTTCCTTTCAACTGGGACGACGAAATCCAAGAAGACCCCACAATATTTGGCTGCGTTAAGGTTGCGATGACTAGTTTAGCATCCTCTGATCCAGATGCATTTATTGCTGCAGTCAACAAAATCCAGAAAAGCGAGTTAGCTGAAGTCCATGAAATAATTTGCGAAGGTTTTGCTGCTGGCGATCAACGGCTTGGTGATGCTGCTTTGCAGTATCTTCTTGGCGATACGCGCCGGTTCGATGTTGGGGATAACTCCATCAGTGTTGGCATTAGAACCAGCACAAATGTTCACGGCTGGTCGACCATGAAATTGATCCACTGGCTGGCTAAGGGCCTAGACAATGAGAGACTACAAACGTTGAAGCAAGCAATACAAAACTGGGATCCCTATCGATCAGAGGTCCACAAAACTGATGGTGCTGACACACGAAGGCACCGCATGATTTGGGCCAAGGAAAAGCGAGCTCTTCGACTACGCTTGTTACCTCGCGAGGCTTTCACGCCGCGCGAACATCGCCAGATTTCAGAAATGAAATTCGATTTCCCTATAGAAGGACTCTACCAGCGGCGTGGCGGGCGGACGGCAGGGTTTGTTGGCTCACCAATGCAGCATGAGGCGATGGCAAAAGCAAAAAATCATCATATAGTCAATATGTTGAATGAGATTCCGGATGGGGCAGAATATTTTGCTCGAGCCCGGGGAAAACGCGATGGCGGCGTCCGTCAGCTTGCCCAATCTTTTGGTGCATTTGCAAAAGATCAGCCAGAGCGGGCGATGGAAATAGTAGTTAATCATCTTGAAGCAGGCAAGCACGAGACGGTCGCTTCCGACGCGCTCAAAGCTTTTGCGGCCAATTTGGAGTTTAACGCGGAACAAACTTTGCGGGCATTGGACATACTTGTTCAAAAAGGGTTTCAGAGCCATGACTTTTGTCAGGGTGCAGCCCAATGCCTTCAGTCCATTGCTCATCGGCAGAAGGGTCTTTCTAATCAACATATCGAGTTATTGAAGACTTGGATCGATCCCAAAGCAGGCACCAGTGCGCGTCAAATTGCCAAAAGCAAGTCTGGTAACGAAAATGATTCCTTGAGCTTTTTGGACACTGAAAGGACGGACAACAAACTGCAGTCGCGGCTTTTTGGATTCGGTCGCGGCGGTGGTGTTATCCCGCAAGAAAACTATACATTTTTCGACGCCATGCATGACGGTCTCATAGAACGGGAGCCACGAGATTACGAAGCTTGGGTCGACTTTCTTGAACAGCAACTGTCCGCAGATCAGAGCTCAACTACTTGGAGAGCAGTTATTTCGTTTCAAACTGCTTCCCTTTATTGGGCCAAGAAGAGAATTGAAGCACCCGCTAGGGTCGAAACCATTATCGATCGTTTACTCTTAGATTTCCCCGATGCGTTCGATGACGCGACGACTCCGCAGGGCCTTTGGGACTGTCGCGAATTTCTGACCCAGCTCCAACTATTCAAGATCATAGAAATCTGGCGCAATAGCGACGAGCCAAGACTTAACCAAATCGCAGGAGAGTTTGTTGGTGCCATGGAAGTTATGAATGAGTTTGGCGGTGACCTCAGTGACGAAAAAATGGGCTGGTCGGCAAATCAAGATTTTGACAATGGCAGAGTGCTTGGCGCGAGCCAATTATGGACGAGTGACAATGAAGCGACTTGTCGTTTAGCGCATGTAAAAGTTATGGCGGCACAGCACTCAAACCCTCTAGCATTTGCTGCCTCGCTCAAAGAGTTCTGTGACAACCGTCAAGCAATGCAAGCCAATGACGTTACACGCGAAATATTGGAAGCGTTGACGCACGATAAAACTCTACATCGCGATTGTTTTGGCTATTCGTTCTTTCAGTCTCTAAACGGTCTAGCTTCAAAGCCCGGTTTCGCAAGACCAGTTCTTGGCATTGTTGAAGCAGCGATTGAACTCTTTTTAGACGAGGTGTCAGTACAAAAATTTGCTCGAAACGAGGAGGATTTGACTGCCCTCACTATTTTCCTTCAGCGCGAAGGCGACGAAATTGGCGAAAAGGCAATGGACCTTTACGAGCTTCTGTTAGATGCCGGAGTCGAAGATGCCGCCAAGGCTACCCTTAGGGATCTGCAGCGTTAGTCGTGAAGTGCAAGGCGGCCTGTCGGGGGCTTGCAAATCGATCCTGAGCTGCATCGGCATTGGACCGCCATTTGAAACGAGCGCTGGCTATCGCGTACGCGGAGGCTATGCTCGGCAAAATCGAGTTTTATGGCTATAGAGACCCAGACCGGACGGAGGAACAGCTTGTATCGGATTTGCTTTTCAAATTCATGCTTTAAGCCTGTTGACGTGCCCTCAAGTTTCCGGCCAACTCTAAGTTGGATTTTTCCAGTATTCTGACCCAGAGCTGGGGACGAACGTAAAGCTATGAAAGCGAACAAGTTTACTGGTGTACCTAAGGCGTTTGTTTTGTGAACGACCGGCCCCCGACTCCTTGTCGTGATGGCTGTATTGGTTGAGTCCGAGCACCTAACGAGTGGTCGTAAGGAGGTCTGGGATCGGTGGAGTTGTTTTGGCGTGGCCTGAGCGGCGTATTGCTCGGACTGCGTTATTGAGCGGTCGATCAAATGGTTGCGTGGGGGATGAAACGTGGACGAGATTCGGAAAATCAGATACCACGCAGGAGAGTTCTTTGTGCTCCTCCTCGCCATGCTTGGGGCAGTTCAGCCTAGCTTGAAGTCGATCGTTCGGCGTAAGGAAGCCAAACACTTCCGCTCAAACTCAACGCTACAGGATTATCGCTATCCACTGTTGCGACGAGCCATGGACTCCGTCGGCAATCACCCGGTCTTCACGATACTGGTGATGATAGGGTTTTATGTCGTCGTCTGCACATGGACATGGGTCGCGCCGCTACCTGGTCCACCGGGGCCGGGCGGCATCGAAGACTTCTATCGAGACTTCCAGTCCCTCAACATGGCGCTTCTCGGCGTGCAGGCGTCCTTCATTGGTTTGGTCTTTCCAGTGGTCATCGCCTTCGTAGGCCTCCTTAACCAAGGTAGAGCGTCATTCGCAACACGGCTCACAATCTATTCTGAGGAGAGTGGCGCCCCGCTTGTTGGTGCCAGTTCGCTTCTCCTTTGCGTCGTCATCGCAGTTCAGCTACCATTCTCCGGGTTGGTGCCGGTAAGGGTGGTTGCTGCGGGCACTGTGATCAACCTTCTGTGGCTCGCGCTCAATGTCCTTGCGATGGGCTTTTTCCTGTTCCGGACGATCGCGTTTGTTCAGCCGGCGCAGCGCGACCCGATCACGCGCTCCTATGTCGCCAATATTTCATGGCGCCATGAGTTGCAAACGTTGCTTTTGGCGAACAACTGGAGCAACGCTGGCACCTATGGCCACCTGCCCGTCGGTGACAAAGAAGGTGAATTCTTTGAGGACGGGAAGCGCGCTGTGGTGTACTATTCGCCGCTGGCCAATAGCGATCCCGCCCTCGCGACCCGAAGGCTTTCTCGCGACTTCACTCTAGCGGACTTACGCTTTGGAATTCTGAAGCCAGTCGTGGCCTCGTGGCTGCGGACCGTCCGCAGGTCCACCGACGACAAACGGGTAACGCTCTCATTCCCCCTGCTGCCGGACGCAACCTATAAGGGCAACGTCGTCCTTGCGCAGTCACTCGTGCGGTTAGGCTGGGGTGCCCGCACCGCTCTCCCCATGGTGTTTCATTTTAAGAAGAAATCCCGGATGCCCTTCAATACGGCCGACACGGCGACGCTGCTCAAAGAGATGATCGCCGATCTTCTCGCCTTGGCGGACCTTAGCCAGGTTGAAGAGTTTGGATCGCAACTGAATACTGTTGCCGATTTCCATGCGTTCCTCTACTCTATAGCCCAGTCCACGGAAGAAGACTTCAATTTCTCCCAGTTAGGGTCGGCCTGGTCCAATAGCGTCGCGCAGGAGTGGGCATCGGAATACCGCGACCTTCAGCGTCGCGTGGCCGAGCGACTGCCGGAGGAACCTGAACTCTTTGGCCGGTGCTGTTATCTACCGGCGCGGATCTATAGTCGCTGCCACGACACCGTTTCACCCGATGCGCTTGCGCCGCTCATGACCCTGTCTGCAAACCTATTCCACCATCTCATGGTTTGGGCGGTCGACGAACACAGAAATGAGACCGGTCAGACCCCCGACGCCGGAATGACTTTTATGTTAACGCGTCCCGCAACTGCACATGCGGGCGCGTGGCGGACACTTGTCGCTGGGCGCGAAAGACTTCTCGATGTCATCTTGCTCTGGCCGAAGGGGGAGGCACCGGACTGGAAGACGCTCCAACGTCACAATGTGAACGTGATAAATCATCTTCGTCTCGTCGCCGAGATGGTCGGGCGTGGCGCATGGAACGGCGACCACCTCGCAGTGTTGTGGTCTGTCGATTTGCTGCTCGGCTGGATCGAACGCGCCCAACGTAACTGGCCTAATCAGAGTCATATGTGGTGGGCCCTGCGCCCTCAGTCATTGACGCTCGATCTCTTCGCTGCAGACTGGCCAACGGTCCAAGCGCTGAAAATCACCACGACTGAAGAGCCGGCCACTCCGGGAGACGTTTACGCCGGCATATTTCACAATGCATGGCAGGATCACATCGTTGCCGTCGCTGCCGTCTGCATCCATTGGTGCTTTGAGTTCGGCGTTGCCGGAACCTCAGCGATCGCAGCCCGCATGCTTTTGGCTGGAGAGCGCTACGATAAAGGAGATTCGAGTATCAGGGCGGCGGATCCGCCTTCGGCGTCAGACATCCTGATCGCCATAGTTCGTATAGTTGGCGCTGGCTGGCCGTTCTCGACATCGTATTCAAGTCATTTCGAGACCCTAGCCGAACGTCTCGACGAATTGCGGCAGCAACCTTGGGTTTCCATGCGAATCTATAGCTCGAGCGGCGGGCTAGGTTTCGCGACGTTGTATGCGGAGCATGCGCTGGCGTTGATGGCTGCGCTGGACTCATCAGGTCAAGCACACGTTGATGACCACCTGAGGCGAATGCTAGTTGACGGCGATGATGAAGCCAAGCGGAGTCGCGAAGGTTATCTGCGCAGGCTTCTGGAAGCCCTGCCGGGACTTGATCGTGCTACTAGTCAACCGATCTTCGAGGCAATAAGGCGTCCCGGTCACGAAAAAGGATACGATGCCAGTCTGGCTACCGTCCGAAATTTAGTTGAAGAATCAATCACCACTCTCGAGACTCACCGTGAACAAGCGATCCGTCAAGCCGAGATCGACCCGAAACGTTTGCAAGAAGTCGCGACGGGCGCTGCAGCCCTTGGCTTCAAAAAGGAAACCGGCGCCTTCCCGATCCATATGTTTGCAGTCGTGGAAATCGTGCCGGACAAGTTGGCGATTTTCACGTTCAGGTCGCTCAATCAAGAAAAGGGTGCCTACACTGCACAACAAATGGCACAGCCCGCATCCAATGAAATGGAATGGTGGAGCGTAACGATGCGCGACCAGGTGGCCAACATTATCTGGCGTGACGTTTTGCAGGCCACGCCGTTTGAGACGCTGTCGGGTTTATCGCCCGATGAATTCTGGAACTCCATCAAGCATGCGGCATCACAAATCCGGGCTGTTGGCAATGTTCCGATACTTGTTGTATCAGGCGGAATGGAGCCGGCATGGCTCAATGAATGGCGCTGGACGTTGTCCCGCCGACGCATTCAGCGACCAAGCGATATGACGATACACCGTGAGAACTTGTCAGAGCCGGGCTACGAGTTCTCAATAAATGATATCCGCGTCTATCGTGCATCCTGCTATCGTGGTGAGGCATATATGATCCCACGCTCGCTACTTGAGCTTGCGCGCTTCCACGACTACGGCGATGGGCTTCCAGTCAGCGTCGCGTTCGAAGACGACCCGAACGATGTCTGGCGCGGTTCGATCAAGCTGGAATATCAGCACGCGGTGCAGCTTGGGAACGCGAAGTCTTTCCGTATTCGTTATGCGCTGGATAACGATCCGCAGGAAGACAACTAGCTTCCGTAATTGAATACAACGCGTTGCTTCGGAGCAAGCATCCTCTATTCAAGGCCCAGTATAAACCCGTATCGACCTCTGTTTCATGGTGCACTCTTGTCGATCAAAGTTAAGGTCTCTGCGTTGGATAAAGCGCCATATCGCCTAGCGATGGCTGCGACAGGAATAGTAAGTTTTGGTCTCAGACGGCGGACAGTGCCGGCTTCATGTTTTAGGGCAAGCCACCGTTCAAGACACTCTTGCTCCAGAAGGTCTAAGCGACCTGGAATGCCGAGGCGGACCATTAAATGAACGAAAGTCAGCCCCGGCTACAAATCGCGGTCCATTTGTATGCTGATCAAAGCTAAACCAGCAAATACTACAAAGGTCGTTTCAATCTGAGCTTCCACCTCGACCAAAAGTTCGAGTCTTCAAATCATAAGTCCCAGGCTTCATTCCAGAAGTCGAACTATCGACCTTGCTTTCTAACTGGACCCCATCATGCAACGGCACGAATTGTATTGGTAATGGCTCTTCAAAGCGCAAGATATCGACGTCGCCACCGAACTCATCAAGAAAGTGCATCCGCTGCCCATTTTTGATTGGCGTGAAGTAGAGATTGACGGAAGTTATGAACTCCACGCCGTTCTCTTCGAGGTTGATAACAAGGTCATTAAAGATTTCGGCCAGCTGCTCAACTTTGTGTGGCCCCTCAAGTATCGCCCGCACTTTCAATCTCCTCATCGACGGCCGCCAAAGGCGGCATAGCCGGGCAGTAGGAACCAGTGGCGCATACGTCTCCGGCGCTGACGCCTTTAGGACGAATCCTTGGACATACGCGGCAGCAACCCGGCCGAGAAGTCTCGGCCAAGCACGCGCGTGAAGGGGTTCCTACGCCCCACCTGAGCGATTCCAGCTCAGGCAAATCTATATTGCAGGGTTTCACAGTGCTGTCACGGCATCCGCTGCTACCGTCTAAGCCACGGCCTTAGCGGCCCGCGCTATGTTCAAGGAAGCAGAAATAGCGCTACTATCCGAATTGCCTGCCGGCCGAGCTTTTCAGGCTCTGTGACCGGCAAGCAAAGCGTAGGAACAATTAGGCAGGCTTACGCCAAGACTCGCCTTTCAGGTCGATGAAATGACATTGCGCCCGGACCCGATCTAGGATCGCGTCAGCTGCGCTTGGATTGCCAAGGAAGCCATACCAGTCCTTGAAAGGCAGCTGCCCAGAGAACATCGTCGAGCATGTCCCGTCACGCGCCTCTATCAAGTCGAAAAAGTCTGATTGGACGTTGACCGGTATTGGATGCAGACCAAAGTCATCAATGATCAAGAGGGCTTGCTTTAGCAAACTCAACCGAAACCTCGGTCCAACCCCTTGCGCGCTAGCAACTGCCAGCTCTTCATAAAGGTGAGAAGCGCGGAAATATCTCACCTGTAAGCCCTTACTCGCTGCCGCCATGCCTAGTCCACATGCTAACCAGGTTTTACCAGTGCCAGTGGGTCCTGAGATAACGACATTCCGTCTACTTCTTACCCATTCGGCCGTGAGCATGTCCGCCAGAAATGGCTTGGTCAAACCGCGTTCAGGGAAGCACTCGATTTGAACAGGGCTAACCGGCGTCCTAAACTTAGCAGACTTAAGTAGCCGTGCTAGGCGATTGTTACTTCGCTTGGCTAGTTCAGCATAGGCCAAATCCTTTAGCCGTTCCTCAAAGCCCAAATCAGCAAAATCAGCTGAAGCAGTTTGACGATCAAGAGCCTCAACCATGCCTCTCAACTTCAGTTGCAGGAGTGTGGTTCGAAGCTCTTTCATGACCCCAATCCTTCCTCGTTCGAAGAAGAATAGTATCCAGGTCCACGAACGTTCTGATGAGTATTGGGCGGCTGTACGGCCGATTTAGCCGCTGCACGCATCCAAACACGGCCAACCAAGGCGCGCTCCAAGGAGGTAATTGAATTGGTTGGGACCGTTTCGCACCAAGCTACGGCAAGATCTATTTCCTCGGGCTTGTAGGCCATCACCAAGTCCAAAGCCGCAGCAAGCGCCGCTCGCCTTGAAACTGGTTTCAAATGCGCGTCGATCGCAGTTTCGATGAAGGCTTGGCTCTCAGGTCGCAATTTCTCGAGTTTAGTAGCGAGACGTTCTTGATCAGTAAGCAGCATCGCAGCGTGATTTGCTGGTCGATGCTCCATTTTTACGCTGCGTTCACCTTGGCCCGTCAAACGACTATGTGTGGCGACAACTACGCCATCGTCAACAATCATGACGTTGGTTGAACTCGCATGAACTTCAACTCGCCGACCAACCAGCCTGTAATCTACGGAATAGAAATTGCCTTCAAACTCTATTGTATAATCGCGGCCAATGTATTTGCCGACAGCAATATCGAAGACATCAAATCGGGTTGGTGGCAACTGATTCAAGCAAGGGCGATCTATTTTTTCGAACAAGGTTGAACGGCTCTCACCTTGTAATCGCGGCAGGGGCCGATCATTGATCTCCTTGACGACATGCGTAATTCTTTGATTCAATTCTTCAACCGAAAACACAGGTTTTGCATCTAAAGAGGCCTTTAGCTCGCGCTGCACGAGCTTCACACAGGCTTCAACCCGACCTTTATCTCTAGGCCTGTATGGCCGCGCTGGCTGGACAAGAGCACCGTAGTAACTGGCCAATTGTCGGTAGCTTGGGTTAAGCTTAGTTCTGCCACGATAATCCTTCCCGATGACCGCAGCCTTTAATCTGTCGCACACCCAAACCCGCGGTGCACCGCCGAAAAATTCCATGGCATCGACGTGAGCACGTAGCCATTCATTGGAGGTCTGATCAGCGGTCGAAGTTCCGAAAATCTTGGCGCTTGAACCCAATACCGCAATGAAAAGGTCTCGGTTCTTGTTGCCTTTACTTTGGTTTTCGTAAAAGGGAGGCCGATAACCGGCAAAGTCAACTTGCATCGACTCTCCGGGCTCGTGGTCGATGCGTAGCACCAAGTCAGGCAGATTTTTAAATTCCGCCAAACGACGGTCAAAGCTTCGCTTTGATAACTTTTTGAGATTGGATGGCTCTGCAAGGTATTTTTCATAAAGTTGCTTTCCATTGAACTGTTTTGTCGCGAGTACTTTTGCAAGGGCGACTACGTCTGGCTCATCAAACAGTTCAGCTTGTGCCAATGAGTATGACTTGAGCCAGGCCTTGATGGCGCTGTCGGTTACATGTTCAAGATTATTCAAGTCGAATGGACATTTTGGTAGCAGTGCTCTGATTTTTCTGATGAAATCATGGTGATGACCTGTCCTCCTACTGAGCTCGCGGTTAGAAGCGTCTGATCCCGAGACATGGATCAATAGATCGCGCAGTGGGATTTTGTCGGACTTTGGTTTTGATTCTCTCGCCATTTTGGTTCTCACAGTCATAGGTCGGCAATCCCCGCGACGTGCGGGGTTGACAACGGGTTGAATTTCGGGTGAGAAACTGGGGTCCGGTCGGGAAAACTTGGACACCAATTTCCATTGGCGGCGGGCGGCACCTCATGTTGTGCGCCTGCCGTTTTTGTATGGTTACTTCATGAACCTCTCCTTTTCGCCTAGCCAAACCAGTTTTGGATTTCCAACTTTGGTGAATCCAAATTTTGGAATTCCATTCAAAGTTTGGATTATCTTGCGGTAGATCGACATGCAAGATGAATCTTCGGCTCAGGCGATCGCGGCCAGACTTAAGTCGCTTAGGTCATACTTAAACTTGCCACAAAAGCAGTTTTGCGAGCGGATTGGGATCAAAAAGCCGACGTATAATGACTGGGAACAAGGACTGCGTGATCCCTCTGTTGACGGGGTTATTGCCATCCATAAGGCGTTTGACGTTTCAATTTACTGGCTTTTGTTTGGTCCTGGCGATGCGCCAAAATTCCGGGGACAGACACCGACTGAATTGGACGTCATCAAAGGCGTCGCTCAGGCTGCGTTCGAAGCAAAGAAACTACTCACTGGCCAAGCTATGGCCGAGATTGTGGGCCACATACTCGAAGCGCGAGGCAAGACTCGACAAGAGCGGCTCGATGCCGCCATTATGTATTTCAGGCTTTGAAAGCCCGATCTACTGTATCGAGGACACCGCAATGGATGATAACCTTAAAAAATTGATCGAAGCTGCAATCGCAGAGTCAGATAAGGCACGTGATAAGGCCCGTGTTAATCGATTGAAGTCGCCTGAGTTCTTGACTTTATCTGCCATGACTCTCGCCTCGCTATTGAGCCTGCTCTTTTTGTTTTCCGACAGCCAGATCAACCAGACGAGCGTATGGCAGGTCATGATTTCTTGGGCTTGTTTAATGGTTGGACTGATGGCGTCAGTGCAAGCTATTTTTGCCCCGGACCGGATAAAAGTCAGGGCCTGATTATCTCCGGGTGCCTACGTCCGATATTAGCGTAACGTGTCTTTAATCCCAGTTTTCTGGCTTAACGCACTGGTGCATAGGCGAGGTTGGTATGTCTGTAGACGAGCGTGGAAAACTCCCGCATAGGTAAGCCATTGGCTATTTGAATGTATTCGGGGGAAATGGATGGCAGGTCCGGTCAAAGCAGCGGGTGCGGCGCGCGGGGCGGCCAAAGGCGGTGACCTTGGTTTTGAGGCAGACCTATTTAAGGCGGCCGACAAACTTCGAGGCAATATGGAGCCTTCAGATTACAAGCACGTCGCGCTTGGTCTGATCTTTTTAAAACACATTTCCGATAGCTTCGAGGCCAAGCATGCCGAGCTAATGGCAGACTACCCCGAAGGTGCAGAGGATCGCGACGAATATGCGGCCGATAATGTCTTCTGGGTCCCGCCAACCGCGCGCTGGTCGCACCTGCAAGCAAACGCCAAGGTGCCTTCGATTGGGAAACTGATCGACGAGGCCATGATGGCGATCGAAAAGGACAATGAAAATCTGAAGGGAGTGCTGCCCAAGGATTATGCCCGACCAGCTCTGAATGCGGTGATGCTTGGCGAACTGATCGATTTGATTTCTGGCATCGCGCTTGGCCAAGAAAAGGGAGAAGCGCGCGACGTACTGGGCCGTGTCTATGAATATTTCCTTGGCCAATTCGCAGGATCAGAAGGCAAACGTGGCGGGGAGTTTTACACCCCACGCTCTGTCGTTCGTGTGATGGTTGAGATGATCGAGCCCTATAAAGGTCGGGTCTATGATCCATGCTGTGGTTCGGGCGGCATGTTCGTCCAATCCGAGAAATTCGCGCTAGAACATGAAGGCCGCATTGGCGACATCGCCGTCTATGGCCAAGAGTCTAACTACACGACCTGGCGACTGTGCAAGATGAACCTTGCCGTTCGTGGCATCGACTCCGACATCAAATGGAATAGTGAAGGCAGCTTCCATAAAGATGAGTTGCGGGATCTGAAGGCAGACTTCATCCTCGCCAACCCACCCTTCAACATTTCTGATTGGGGCGGCGACCGCTTGCGAGAAGACGTGCGCTGGGCCTATGGCACACCGCCGGCCGGCAATGCCAACTTCGCCTGGGTTCAACACATTGTGCATCACTTGGCCCCATCCGGCGTTGCGGGCGTGGTGCTGGCCAATGGCTCTATGTCGTCGACCCAGAATAGCGAAGGCGAGATCCGCCGCGCGCTGATCGAAGGTGCAAATGGCGCACCGGGTGTTGTTGATTGCATGGTCGCTCTACCGGGCCAGCTTTTCTATTCCACCCAAATTCCCGTTTGCCTCTGGTTCTTGGCAAAGGACAAATCGAACGGCATTGCCCGAAATGCCAAGCTGCGGGATCGGCGCGGCGAGGTCCTATTCATCGATGCCCGCAAACTTGGCCATATGGTAGATCGCACACGAAAAGAGTTTTCCAACGCCGACATCGAAAAAATCACGCGCGCCTATCACGCTTGGCGGGGCGAGGACGATGCCGGGGTCTATGAGGATGTACCCGGCTTCTGCAAGTCTGCGACATTAGAGGAGATCAAGGGCAATGGGTATGTGCTGACGCCTGGGCGGTATGTTGGCGCAGCGGATGTGGAAGAGGATGATGTGCCGTTTGTTGAGCGGTTTGCAGAATTGAGGGGGAGGCTAGAAAAGCAGTTTAACGAAGCGAGCCTAATGACTGCATCTATCCGCAAGAAGCTTGAGGGAGTGATTGCTGATGGCTGAATCCCTAAGGCTAGGTGATCATTGTGAAAAAATTGGGAGCGGAGCAACACCGCGTGGTGGTAAAGAGACGTATTCTGATGACGGTCCTATCGCTCTCATTCGTAGTCAGAATGTTCGGAATGAGCGTTTTCTACGCAGCGGCCTCGCCTACATTTCCGATGAGCAAGCAGCTCAATTGCAGAATGTAGTGGTCCAGGAGGGCGATATCCTATTGAATATCACTGGCGATAGCGTTGCTCGTGCCTGTCAGGTGGATTCAACAGTATTGCCGGCGCGAGTCAACCAGCATGTAGCCATTATTCGGACCAAACAGGATCAGATAGATCCGCGATTTCTTCGATATCATCTAGTTAGCCCAGCTATGCAGTCACACATGTTAGGGTTGGCGGCGGCCGGTGCAACTCGAAATGCACTTACCAAATCGATGATTGAAGGACTTCCTGTACCGTCTTGGCCCATAAAATATCAAGTCGCAATTGGTTCGATCCTCGGGGCTATTGACGACAAGATCGAGCTAAATCGGCGGATGAATGAAACACTAGAGGCGATGGCGCGGGCCATATTTAAGGATTGGTTCGTCGATTTCGGCCCGACCCGTGCAAAGATGGAAGGTGGGGGCCCGTATTTATCCGAAGACATTTGGTCGCTTTTTCCTAATCGACTTGAAAGTGACGGAACTCCTCGAGGGTGGGAGATAACGACAGTCGGTGCAATAACACACAGGATTACTAAAGGAACAACTCCAACGTCGGAGCAAGTCAACGCTGCAACCGACTCCGCCTCAATCAACTTTCTTCGGGTCAACAATCTTTCCGAAGATGGTACTCTCTCACTCAAAAATACTGTTCAGATTGCACAGTCGCTGCATGAGGGCGTATTGCGACGCTCGGTCCTTGAGCAAGACGACTTGCTATATAGCATTGCAGGAACCATCGGCCGCGTCGCAAAAATTCCTAGGGATGTGCTGCCGGCCAACGTAAACCAAGCAATAGCAATAATCCGGCCTAACGCGGAATTGGTGCCACCAAATTTTCTTTGGCTTTGGCTAACTGACTTTGGATTCCAAGGCACACTGCACTCGAAGATTGTTCAAGCAGTACAAGCAAACCTGAGCTTAGGCACGCTTTCTGAAGCCCCGATACTTGTTCCGCCTAGGGAGATTATTTCAAGCCTGATGGCACCGATTGATGCCCTCCTAAACCGAAAGGATCACAATGAACGCGAATCTAGAGCACTAACTTCGATCCGCGATTTGCTTCTCCCGAAGCTTATGTCGGGCGAAGTTCGCGTCAAGGACGCCGAAAAAATCGTAGGGGAAGCTAGATGAGCGCCGACTGGTATCCAGGCATCCGGACCTTCTGCACGCACTGGCGCTCTGCTCCGATGCTTCAGCAGACGTTCGAGAGCCTCGAGCGTGAATTCGATGAGAATAGTGACGCTTGCATCGATGCTGCAAAGGCTGTGGTGGAATGCGCATGCCGGGTGATAATCGACAATCTCGATAACCCAGCAAATCCAGTGAAGCCGCCAGATGAAAATCCTGCTTTTGGTGCTTGGGTTAGCGCGGCCGTGAGGGTCCTTGAGCTAAGCGAAGTGCGGGACGATGCCTTTAAGAAGCTAATTTCCCAGCATCACAAGTTAACGACTGCGCTGGGTGACTTGCGAAATAAGGCCGGGACTTTGAGTCATGGCAAGGACGGCTTCATTTCAAAGCTCTCGATTCATCATCGCCGGGCGGCGCTTCTTGCAGCAGATGCAATCGTGACCTTTTTGCACGAGGCTTACCTAGAGCGGGAATTGGATGCTGTATTTAGCAAAGAGCCATATGAACGTTTTAAAGTGACGAACGATGTAATCGATGAGTTTGCTGGGCTTCGGGGCGAAATGGACGAAGATGGCGTTCCCCATCTTTACATCATATTGCCGGGGCCCAATCCCCGTGAGGAGATCGAACTTTCCGCTGCCGTTTCTCAAGTCCTTTTCGAACTTGATCGAGAAGCCTATAAAGTCGTTCTAAACGCCTGCTTAGAAGCCAAGGCCGCAGCGCCTAAAGAGGCGGAAGTTGCTTGATGGCCTACCTATCTGAAGCCGCCATCGAACAGCTGGTTCTCGACCAACTCGGCAGTCTTGGCTATGCGGTCACGTCTGATGCCCTTATCGGCCCTGACGGCAAAGCATCGGAGCGGGAATCTTACGCTGATGTGGTGCTGGTAAACCGTTTGACCACAGCAATTGAGAGGCTCAACCCTGCTATCCCAGCCGAGGCCCGCGACGATGCTCTGAGGAAGGTACTGGCCACCGAGAAACCATCGCTCGTTGAAGAAAATCGCCGCCTGCACAAATTGATGGTCGAGGGCGTGGATGTTGAATTCTATAGCGAGGATGGCACGATCCGCGGGGACAAGGTTCGCCTGATCGATTTCCACGATCTATCGGCAAACGACTGGCTTGCGACCGGCCAATTCACCGTGATTGAAGGCGGCGTCAATCGTCGGCCGGATATCGTGGTTTTCATCAACGGCCTGCCACTTGGCGTGATTGAGCTGAAAGCGCCGGGCGGCGAGAATGCGACACTGGCCGGTGCCCATAACCAGCTTCAGACCTATAAGGCGCAGATCCCATCTCTATTCCGCTCAAATGCTGTTCTCGTAACCTCTGACGGGATCACAGCCCGCGTCGGCTCTTTAACAGCAGACCAAGAGCGATTTATGCCTTGGCGCACAACTGACGGCCAAGTGATTGCCGCCAAAGGCATGCCTGAGCTCAATGTGCTGATCGAAGGCGTGTTTGAACGCCGCCGCCTTCTTGATCTTCTTCAAGACTTCACCGTGTTCGGCGAAACACCCAATGGCCTGGCCAAGATCATTGCCGGCTATCACCAGTTCCACGCCGTAAGGCGCGCGGTTGAATCGACGGTACGTGCGCTGGCGTTGAACAAGGCGACGAGCCCGGCCGCATCTTATGACGGCATGCGGGAAGACCCGGCCGTCTTCGGTTTGCCCGGCGTTAAGGGATACCAGCGCGGGGATAAGCGTATCGGGGTGATCTGGCATACCCAAGGATCTGGCAAGAGCCTTTTGATGGCCTTCTATGCCGGCCAACTTGTCCGCCATCCGGAGCTGGAAAACCCAACCATAATTGTGATCACCGACCGTAATGATCTCGACGATCAGCTGTTTGGCACATTCGCTATGTGTCGCGATTTGATCCGGCAAACACCTATTCAAGCCGATAGCCGAGAGCATTTGCAGGCCGCCTTGAGCCGCGCGTCGGGCGGCGTGATCTTTACAACCATCCAGAAATTCTCGCCCACGACGGGGGAAACCATCTATCCCCTGCTGTCAGATCGTCGAAACATTGTGGTGATCGCGGATGAAGCACATCGCAGCCAATATGGCTTTCGTGCTCGGGTCGAACAGAAGACCGGTGCGATCGCTTATGGCTTTGCGAAATATTTGCGTGATGCCCTGCCAAACGCATCCTTCATTGGTTTTACCGGTACGCCGATTGAGAAGGACGATGTGAACACGCCTCAAGTTTTTGGCGAATATATCGATGTCTATGACATCAGCCGCGCAGTCGAAGATGGTGCAACCGTCCCCATTTATTATGAGAGCCGGCTGGCTCGCATCGAGCTTCCCGAAGAGGAAAAGCCAAAGATCGATGCCGAAATCGAAGAGATCACCGAGGACGAGGCCACAACCGAGCAAGAGCGTATCAAGCGCAAATGGGCGACGGTCGAGGCCCTAGTCGGCTCAAAAAAGCGACTCGGGATGGTGGCGGCTGACTTAGTTCGGCACTTTGAAGATCGCGTGGCCGCCATGGATGGCAAGGCCATGGTCGTTTGCATGAGCCGACGGATCTGCGTTGCCCTCTATAACGAGATTGTTGCGCTCCGCCCCGAATGGCACAGCGACGACGATGCGGAAGGTGTGATCAAGGTAGTCATGACTGGATCAGCGGCAGACCCAGGGCACTTTCAACCCCATATCGGCAACAAATCTCGGCGTGACCTTTTGGCCAAGCGCGCGAAGAACCCAAAGGACGCACTCAAGCTCGTGATCGTGCGGGATATGTGGCTTACTGGCTTCGACGCGCCTTCGATGCACACGATGTATGTCGACAAGCCCATGAAGGGCCACGGATTGATGCAGGCCATTGCGCGGGTTAACCGGGTTTTCCGGGACAAGCCTGCCGGCCTTGTGGTGGACTACATTGGCATCGCCCAGAACCTCAAGAACGCACTGGGCCAATATTCCGGTCCCGACCAGAAGCAAGCCGGCATCGATGAAGCCGAAGCGATTGGCGTGCTGCTTGAGAAATATGATGTTGTGAAAGCAATGTATCACGGGTTTGACTATGCACGTGGTCTCGCGGGTACGCCCCACGAAAGGCTCGTTGTCCTAGCAGAGGCAATCGAATGGATCTTGACTGCCCAACACGAAGCCGCCGCCAAACAGACCAATGAGGAAGACAAGCGACGGGAGAACCGCCGCTATCAAGATGCAGTGTTGGCGCTGTCTAAAGCATTCTCCTTAACCTCGGCCAGCGATGAAGCGCGCGAAATTCGAGATGAGGTCGGGTTCTTCCAAACCGTGCGGGCTGCGCTGGTAAAGTCCACCGAGGGCGCAGGCAAAAGTACCGCCGATCGGGAGTTTGCAATTCAGCAAATCCTTGATCGAGCCGTTGTTTCAACCGAGATTGTCGACATTTTGGCCGCAGCGGGCATCAATACGCCCGACATCTCGATCCTGTCCGATGAATTCCTCGCGGAGATGCAACAGCTCGAGAAGAAGAACTTGGCGCTAGAAGCATTGCGGAAGCTGTTGAACGACGAGATACGGTCGCGGACTAAAACCAATATCGTTGAAACCCAAAGGTTCTCAGAACGGCTGGAGGCCGCAATAGGTCGCTACCACAACAACGCCATCAGCACGGTTGAAGTCCTCCAAGAACTCATCGAGATTGCGCGCGACATCCGCGAAGCAAGGGCGAGAGGCAAGGAAGAAGGCCTCTCGGAAGAGGAGATCGCCTTCTATGACGCACTGGCGGCCAATGAGAGCGCCGCTGAGGTAATGGGCAATGATGCCCTGAAGATCATCGCCCACGAACTTCTCATGAGCCTTCGCGAAAGCTCAACGGTCGACTGGGCAAAGCGCGAAGCGGCCCGAGCTCGTATGCGCGTGCTCGTCAAACGCATCCTCCGCAAACACGGCTATCCACCTGATCTACAAGATGGAGCGGTGCAAACGGTATTGCGACAGGCGGAAGAGCTGGCCGCTAGTGGGCGTTTGTAAATGTGGCTTATGTACTGATGCAGGTTGACCGCTTTGCTGTCTCTGCTGACCGCCACCGTGGCCAAGCCTGACCGCTTTTCGTGGCAAACAGCGCGGTGTTTGGTGGCTTATAACAGCAAGTTCGCGAATTGGTGCCTTCAGGCGATACGCATAAATGGCGATTTCACCGCCTGCGAAAGCAACAAACTCAGATTGAGGAATGCAGCCCGCGGATCCGTAGTGTGGTGAAGGACTTCATCGCGCTATATGAAATCATACTCCCAAGGTCCCTGATATCTTCAAGTAGGTCCTTCTCTGCTACTGACACGTTGGGCAAAGTTCAAGAAGCGTGCTCTAGCAGGGGTTTAGCGCCGCTGTGAACAACACGATGCACTCTTGATGCAAAACATCTGTCATTTGAGGCAATTTAGGTTCCACGGGGCCACTTGAGGCTTGAGAAAACCAAAGTCTGCACAACTACCCTTCAAATCCAAGTTGTTGCAGGCTGGTTGAACCAAAACGGCAATTGGTGGTTGGTCAAAACTGAAGATTACTCCTACCGCTTCTTGCGAGATGGTCATCATACTCCGCCATCAACGAACGAGCTTCATTCAGGATCCAATAGCTTATTCTTTCGCGCGGTGAGCCGGAGGGACCCATCCACCATTCAGGATGGGTAAGAATATGATATCCGCTTTTCGCTGGCACTTCCAAACTATCTTTAATGGCTTGATGTCGCCAATAGCCATTTGAGTCTGAAGCATAGACATAGCCGCCTTCTGGGGAAAATTCGGTTGCGTAGGCGTTCAAAGCGCCCCCAACAAACAAAGATCGATGAAGCAACATGTCGCGAGCCATTGGGTCATGGTAACTTACGACTTTGGGCCGAATGCCCACTAATGTCTCAAATAAATCGAGTTCCGATTTAACCTCGACATCAAGACTGGCTGCAACAAAATTCGGCCCCGAAGGATCAGGTGAGTTGAAGTGTAAGCCGATTGTATGGCCCAAGCTTGCTATTTCTTCGATAGCATCCAGAGTTTCGCGCAACATAATGTTGTAATAGGGCAATCGGGTCGCAAAAAAGTAAGTTGCCTTGATTCCAAGAGCCCCCTCCATTCGTGCGCTTAGCAAAGCTGCCGGTATGGAATGGTCAACATCATGGCGCCAAATAATGTTTGGGTCACCGCGCTCTGTTTCATACCCAGCAAAATTAAGCCCCTTCGCCATCGCTTGGTCAAGCAACGCTCTGTATCCTTGAGGTGTAAACTCACGCCATCTTGGGTTTTCTTTCTTCTCGGCTTCACACGCTTCTACAGCAGTAAACACAAAGCCATGTTGCATGTATTTTAGGTTGTTGTGACCTTCTACAAATGTTGCTGCAAATCGACGCTCAAGTTCAACTTTCGAGTCAAGTGGAGACACCCGACAAAGGGATTGGAAATCACTTCTCGTTGTCTTGAAGCTTCCCCAAGTCCAGTTCTGCTTAGGGACAATTTGACCCTTAATGAGCTTACCTACCCACTCAGCGAACAATTCAATGGCTGAGCGCTCCGCAGCGTGCATAAGATCTTTGGGTCCAAGTTGGTGGGTATCAAATTCAGCAACGTCAATAATCGCGCCAGCATCGACTTTGTCAGTCATGTGATGCAAAGTCGCACCATATACTTTCGCACCCATGTAGTGCGCAAAATGATGAGGATCGCGTCCTGGGAAGGCCGGACTCGCAGGATGAATGTTGAATGCACGCCCATTTAATGCGTCAATTCCTGACTTTGAAACAATCACCGAAGTTCCCAGCGAAATCAAAGTTGCTGTGTCAGAATAACTTGAAATGGAACGCTCAAGCTCTTCGGCAGTTGAGCAGAATGTTATATCCATGCTTGCGTCAGCCGCGCGTGCAGCCGAAATTAATTGGTCGCGTAGATTATCATTTGAGAGAATAATGAGATGGGCAGTCAAAGTTAATTTCCTAGCTAGTTTGGATAAATTGCCAAAAGCACCGCTTTGTAGCTGCAACAAGTCCGGATCCATGAACGCTGTAAGCGGATATGAAACAGCGCGCTGCCAAACGACCCTTACGTTAAAATTTGTGAAAACACCTCTTTATTGTAACGCAAAGCCTATAGTGAAAAGGGTGGTCTAGGAAAACAGGTCAGATGCGAAAAATTCATTGCTTGCGTAAGTCATGCATTAGATCACTCCATCAGCCCAGCAAGCAAGATAGGGAAGCGCTAGTGGTTATTGCTGTCGACAAAGATATCGAACTTATTTTAGTTTCAAAGCCGTTCTTAACGGCATTTCTTTTAACGGCTGCTCGGGCTGGGTTATACGCTGGCACCCTTTGTTGAAAACTCACAATTGGCCTTGTATGTGGTTTTGGCAAAGCAATTGGTCTACAGCTTGCGCGAAAGCACTGGAACCGCGATGAAATTTAGACTCAGTATCGAGCCAGTCTTATGACTATTTGTGCAATTCACCAGCCTAACTTCTTTCCCTGGTTGGGCTACTTCGACAAGATTGCGCGAAGCGACGTTTTTGTGTTCCTAGACAGCGTAAAGTATCCGAGGGCGGGAAGCGGGGGCATGGGATCTTACTCTAACAGGGTCAAGATCGCTCAAAATCAAGAAGCAGTTTGGTTCGGCGCACCTGTTTCAAAGAAATCGAGTTCCGGCCTTATTTCTGAAGCAAGGTTCGCAGACCAACCGTGGCGGGAAGCACTCCTAAACAAGTTGAAAGTCTGTTATCGAAAGGCACCCGCAGCCAAGGATATGTTGGCCATCATTGAACCACTCTTACTAAATGAAACTGAGAGTTTGAGTGAGTTTAATATTTCATCCATTGTAGCCATTAGCCAAGCCTTGGGTCAAAGGACAAAGTTTATACGTCAATCAGAATTATCAACAACCAAGGCCTCCACGGAACTGCTGATTGAAATCGTCCAAGGCGTTGGGGCCACGACCTACTTAGCAGGCGGCGGTGCTGGTGGATACCAAGAAGACGATCAGTTCGCGTTCGCCAATATTGATCTTGTCTACCAGAATTTTTCTCCTATGCCCTATGGTGATCCAACCCACTTTATTCCCGGCTTGTCGATAATTGACTACTTAGCCAAAAGGTAGAGCGTCGGATGGATCACTTTGATGTAGACGCAATCGTCATTGGTGCTGGCATTATTGGCTTAGCAACCGCTGCGGCTCTGGCGCAAAAGGGAAAATCGGTCTTAGTTCTTGAAAAAGGGGGCTACATTGGTGCGGAGACCTCATCGCGCAATAGTGAAGTCATCCATGCTGGTATTTACTACCCAACAAATAGCTTAAAGCACCAAGCATGCCTTCTGGGACGCAGAAGGCTATATAGCTATTTGGAAAGTCGCGGCATCAATCATCGTAGATGCGGCAAGTTGATTGTCGCAACAACTCCAGATGAGGTAGTAAAAGTTGAGGGTATTTACCATCAAGGTGTCGCAAATAGCGTCGAAGGACTATCACTCGTTAGCAGTAAAGCGGTCAAAGACATGGAACCAGAGGTTCGATGTCAAATGGCGATCCTGTCAGATCAAACAGGCATCTTAGACAGTCACGCTTTCTTGCAAGCGCTAGAAGGGGACCTTTCCACTGCTGGCGGGCAAGTGGTTTTAGGCACTGAAGTCGTTGGAATTGACTGTCTGAGTGACTCACATTTCATGGTGACAACAGGCGGTTCAGGGCAATGCTCAATTGCGTGCTCAATTGTGGTCAACGCGGCTGGCTTGTGGGCACCATCGCTGGCCGCAAAGGCCATTGGTTATGATACAAAATTGATTCCACCGCGTTACTTTGCCAAGGGGAATTATTTCTCATGCACCAGATCTAATGTCTTTCAAAAGCTGATTTATCCGGCTCCCGTCGATGGTGGGTTAGGTATCCACGCGACTATTGATTTGGGAGGTCGGCTGCGATTTGGACCAGACGTTGAATGGTTGGACACTCAAGACCCCTTGGCGTTAAACTATAATGTGGCCCCAGAGCGTCTAGAGCCGTTTTACGAAGCGATCCGCCAATATTGGCCAAATCTACCTGATAACTCGCTTCAGCCAGATTTTTGTGGTATCCGCCCCAAGCTATCATCACGTGGCGAGCCAGCGCGTGATTTTGAATTGCAAGGCCCAGCTGAGCACGGGATCGCCGGCTTGGTTCATTTTTTTGGAATTGAATCGCCCGGGCTGACCTCAAGTCTCCATCTTTCGGAATTAGCTATGGAGCATTTGGACCTATAAAACGCAAAAATGAGTTCGTTGTCCTTGATTGTGAACTTGGTGTCGCATAGACAGAGAGCGCATTAGTATCCCTATGTCTATGACTGGGGGACCTATGTGATAGTCCAGTGAGCCATCATATCAGACTTGTCGAATTGCCACGGGCCAAATACTGATTTCGTCGATTAACGCAGGCAAAAAGGGGCTTTCTGCGCTACTCGAGATCAACAATCAATTCCAAATTGTGCTCAAAGGGAAATTATTAGATGTCGCGACCTAAAGTTTTATTCGCCTATTCTGTGCTGGCTCAATTCACCAGTGCAGTCAGAGAGTATGTGCTGGCTTTCAAGAAATGGTCGGATATGGATATCGACTATATTAACGTTACTCATGGGGCGATTGTTGATATTGATTTTAACGCCTACGATGTTGTCATTCAGAATTTTTGCGCCCGTTTTGCGATAGATTCAATGGGGCCATCTTACTTGGCTAACTTAGGAAAATTTAGGGGCGTCAAAGTCATGATCGTCCAAGACGAGTATGATTTTACTAACAAAACACGCGCGGCTATTGTTGACTATGAGTTTGACATTGTATTGACGGCAGTGTGTCAAGAAGGCCTAGAATATGTCTACCGTCGATCTGAGCTGCCGCAAGTTGAGTTTATCACTGTTCTAACTGGTTATGTTTCAGACAAAATTCTTGAGCGTGGAAAACCAGTTAACAACATCTCAGAACGCACTATTCATGTTGGTTATCGTGGCCGAAATATTGGCCCGCGCTACGGGACGCTTGGGTATTTAAAGCACATCATCGGAGACAAGTTTGCCGAGCAATGCGCATCTCGTGGGCTGCCCTTTGATATTGCCACAGACGAGCAAAGCCGGATTTACGGTGATAAGTGGTATGATTTTGTTGGTAGCTGCCGCTCGATGCTTGGCACTGAGTCTGGGTCTAATGTATTTGATTTTGATGGAGAAATTTTTCAACAAACCCAAGCAGAATTTGCCAGGCTCGGCCAGCATGCGCCATATGAAGACTGGTTACCAAAGCTAAGACCCTTGGAAGCAAATATTCAGATGGGGGCCGTATCGCCACGCTTTTTTGAATGCTCAGCCATGCTGACCCCCATGATTCTCTCGCGTGGACGTTACTCAAATATGGCTGTGGCCGATGAGCATTACATCCCTATTGAGCAAGATTTTTCCAATTTTGATGAAGTATTTGAAAAGCTTGCCGATATAGACTTCTTGGAGAGGATTTCTCATCGTTGCTATGAAGATTTTGTTGCATCGGGTAATTGGAACTACTCAGCATTTGTCGTCATGGTTGAAAAGGCGATTAGAGCGCGCCTTGATCAGTCGCCTCGTAGAGTGTTGGCCGATCCAACTCCAAAGTCCGAGGGAAAGGCTTCGGCGCTTGAAAGCGAGATTACAGAGCTGCCGTTGCCCTGTATCAATTACAACATCGCTTATTTTCGGTTCGAGTGCGAAAAGATCATCTCGAACTATGAGAATATGATGACAACCAGCCAGGACGCTTTTGAAACATCAAGGTTGAATCTGGATTATTGTAGAAACCTAGCCATAGCCGCAGCCCGCGATCTGAGCAGCGAAGATGCTATCTTTCCGATGTCTAGCTATGACAGCAAGCTTGCAGAGATGCAGGCCATAATGTCAGTTCACAATGATGGCCAAACCAAGTGGAAACAACTTGAGGCCGAATGCGCCGTCATTCCACCCCCAACAAGCGACGAAGACCAGCCTGGTATTGATAGCTATCGATCACTTGAAAACCACTTGATGGTTCATTGGGGCAATATGGCCCGTGACTGGGCGAAATTCACATCCATCTATAGCACGACACTGACGTTGGCGTCTGAGTCTCAACAGAGGGTTGTCGCTCTGATTGAGAGCAAAGAGCCTGAATCTGAACTTGGACCAGAGGCTGTACCCGAGCCTAAATTAGGGGCTGACGATAGTGGTAGCGCGAGCTTGGACCCCGCTAGTGAGCGGGTCCAGACAGAAGACTTGGGAAGCCAAAGTTTAGCAGCACCTAAATCAAGCCAGTCGCGCTGGCAGCGTGTCTTGGCAAGATTTTTCCCGGGTCTGTCTAAAAAAGTATGAAAATCTGATCTAGGCGCTGTTTGGCATTCTCTATTGGCCAAAGGATCCCTTGGGTTGCGGCAGTCCATTCGTTTGGTTTCAACACATCAACTCTTATGGTTAAGGATTAAGAAGCATATGACATTAGTCACCGAACAAGGCGCGGATTATGTGCCGGCACCACCAGCACGTCGATTGGAGTGCTTTGCGCGATCAATTGCCCTGCGTTTTCCAAGCATTGTTCGTGAAGTATCTTGGGTCTACCGCTCGATCATGCTAGCTCGAGCCCCAGAACGCCAGAACGAGTGGACAGCGCCATTTTTTGGTCGTTCACTCCAAGAAGATATGGCTAAAGCGCTCGATGAAGGAAAAATCCCGAAGCCACTCTTAAAATTCTGCGAGGCAATTGCTATCCGCACAACAGAAGAAAAGTACGCTTTACCTGATGGCCATATTTCTTACATTGAACAGCTCAAACCAGCGTCGAGGTCTGATCGTTCAATTATCTTTGTGACGCCGTCTTACTACCACTACTATTACTTGGCCGAGGCTCTAAAGGCACGTGGTTGGCATGCAGTCACTATTTGTATTGAACCCCTGAACTCGGGAAATCGTCGCTACTATCATGGTCAAGACTACAACATCTGGCACGATGATCCGCTGACACGCCGAGCCATGCTGTTTGATCTTATGGCTTCAATCGAAGCAAACTTTAAAATGATGTGCTGGCACGGCGAAGCTGTTGCGTCGCTTTTTCCCGAAAATTGGCAACCTTGGGCCGCAGACAAAGTACCCTGGGACTTTTTAGAACTAAAGCGTAGGGGTGTAAAAATAGCATCAACTATTTCAGGCTGCTTAACAGGGCAGCGACAAAGTAACTTCAATCGCGTTTCAGGTGGCGTATGTAATAAATGTATTTGGCAGAATAATGGCGAAGTATGTGGAGAGGCGCGTACCGCTCGGTTTGAGGAAATCATGACATATTTGCCAGATCTATTTATGATGGAAATCGACTGGCCTGGTGCCAAGAGCCGAACGAATAAGAAGTGTATCCAAGAGCCGCTTTCCTATTGTCTTGATCCGGACATTTGGCGGCCAGATTTAGTCGTACCTGAGGAAATGAAGTTGGAACGCAAGCCGGGCCAAATCTTGGTTTGGCATGCAGTTGGAAATTACGATACCCGAGCAGTCGGGCAGCGCAACATTAAGGGCACTGGCGCGGTGATTCGCGCAATTGATCGGCTGAAAGCTGAGGGGTGGAATGTCGAATTAGTGTTTCGAACAAATATTCCATCGGTTGATATGAAGTATTATCAAGTGCAGGTAGATATCGTGGTTGATCAACTCAACTACGGTCGATATGGCGCTACAGCGCGCGAGGCCATGGCCCTCGGTCGACCAACGATTTGTAAACTGGATCCGATTCAGCCAAACACAGTATCGCCCTCGCTCGCTCTAGCTGAATGCCCGCTGGTAAATGCTGATGAAGAAACTGTTTATGACGCACTTCTGATGTTGATCAAAGACGAAGCGCTTCGTATCGATCTTGGAAAGAAAAGCCGCGATTATGCCGTGAAATGGCATGGTATGCATGCCTGCGCGGAACGTTTTGAGAGAGTATATGATCTCGTTATGGCAAAAAAGGACCTTCGAAAGTTTGCCGCCTGAGAGGGGGTGAGCGGTTTTGGCCTAATCGGTGTTTAGGGTGTACCCGATCGTCCCATTTTGTATGTTTCCAGTTCATTTCATGGGGTTTACGGTCGTTTTAGGCGAAATCCGGGCGCAAATGTCCTTTGGCCGGCCCCTGATCCGAGCCATTTATAGGTAGAGTCTTTTCGCTTTTGCTCTGCTACCCATCCTTGGGCAGTTTTGGCCTACGGTCTTTCGCTTGAGCCTTCGGGCAACCATCGATGGGCGTTCGGGAACTTCGATGGTTTCATGCCAAGCCTCCTCGTCCAGCCAGGGAAACTTAAGGCAAAAAGCTCCAATTCCAAATGGTCCAAAATTCAGGTAGCGGAGCAAGCGCTGGAATTTCACTCTTTCAAGGCACAGGTTTCTGTGGGTGTCCAGTTGCGCATCTGGGTTCCAAGCAGGCATTCGCATTGTTAGTGCTCAGCTTGTGTTGTGCGCTCCAAGGGTGAGTCAAACGAGGCGAATGCTCTTTCAAAGAGTCATTGGTATTACAAGTCCACTATTTGGTGGCGCTAACATAGAGGTCTAACCCAGCTGTTTTGCCCCACGTCTCTAGAATTTCCTCGCGCGGGCCAAGTTCAAGACCATCATCCATATTTTCTTTGGAGACTTCTACTTTGTGAAAGGACTTTAGTGCTTCCAATAGCTCCGCTTTGGACATGAACACAGTCTCGGGAGCGGCATTATTGTCTAAATCACCATCATACAATCCCCTCTCAATCGTGTCTGCCCGTCCGACCTCAAATTTTCCAAACTCTTGAGCGATTAGCTCTTGGACCACTTTCTCGCGATCATGTTGCAGCCGTCGAAACGAAAAGCGGTTGTAAACCATAAAGTGGGCGGTACCGCCGGGCCGTAGGAGCCGATGCGTTTCAGATATGCATTTAAGGACGTTACCAGAATGGTGAAAGCAACCGACCGCGACAATGACGTCAAAGGACTCGTCTCCCAATTCGTTGACCAGAAAGTTCCTCTGAAGAGCCTGGCCTTCAATACCAAGGAGTTTCATTCGATGGCGGCACATTTCAACTGGCGCATTCGCGATGTCCATTCCCGTATAGTCTGCACAGTGCTCCATAATTTTTTGGCTAAGTGTTCCATAGCCAAGTCCAATCTCCAGCACTTTCTTTCCGGCAAAATCTTGCCAAGGCACATGCCTTTGCAAATATGGGTAATAACCCAAATACCAGTGGTCGAATTTCGCAAGGGATTCTGGGGAATCGTCGGTGATCCCAAGCGATTTTGCGAGCCACGATCCACATAAAGTCTCCCAAAAGGCCTCATTTTTGGAATCAATTTCTGACTGTGATGGGATATCTTCCACGACCCTATCACTGGGTTCTTGAATCGGGCTTGTCAAACCTTCAACAACGACTGCCTCTTTACCTTTAATAGGCGCGGCTTGGGTTACCGCCTGCCTTGCCCGTGCAAGAAGGTGCCGAAAAAATTGTCCAGAGAACATAGAGAAACTTCCTGATTGCTTTTGTTGTATAGCGCCGAGTTGAACCGCATTGAGATTGCCGGACGCTGACTTATGCTAGTTAGGCTGCCAGTTTAAGAGGTGCAAGGCTAGCAAGATAGTTGCCTCTAGGTTCGGCGGGCGAGGTGTTTACGATAGGCTTTAGAAGAGGCGGGCAGCACACGTGCTTTCCTTCTTGATAGTTTTGCCCCTGAGGGTTTGTGGCACCCCTAGCAACTCCAATCATTTGTACCCACAACGCCGAAATCACACCTCAAAGAAACCAGTCGATATCTCACTTGGCCTTTCAGACGCCCCACCATTCCTATTTTTTGACGCGATAGGCAATATTTGCGTTGCTAGGAATGCTGTCGAAACGCTCCAACTCTACAAACCGCTCTGCTAAGACGTCATGCAACCAATTTTCCCCTGGATGGAAGAGGTGAAAATCATCAATAGGAACCAAGGTCTTCGTATAGGGGTCGTAGGGTGTGGTTTGCGGGAAAATACCAGTCCAAAGAAGTAACAATCCTTCAGGCTTCAACACCCTTTGGATTTCAGCGAGGGCCACATCAAGTAGATAGAAATGGTCCAGCGACGTTCCCACGATTACAGTATCAAAAGTTTCATCTGACCAAGGCAGGAACTCAGCAAACGTCTTGACCGATGGGAACGGCCTTGGCCCAAACGAGTCTAATGGATCACAGACCGCCAATCGCTCCACCGGTATGTCTCGCAAATAAGCGGGAACGACAAGTTGCCCACAACCAACATCCAGCACGTTGCCACAGGCATGGATATTAACCATGGCGCGGAAGAATGGAACGTGCGGATGTTCGGTAACCGCAAACGTATTTGGGCCGCGGGTGGCATAGCCATCTGCTGCAAGATTGAAGGCTTTGATAAAGTGATTGTAGTTTTTGGGTGCAGCAGCCTTCAGTTGCTTTAGTTGTTCATCAAAATCAACAATAGGCAGGTCAGGCTCGAGGGAGCGAATGGGATATGCTTTTTGGGAAAATGAATAACCCTTTGAGGCGGTACCTTCGAGGCCACGGTCAAGAAAATCACGCCAACGGCGGGCTTCCAAACTTTGCGCCTGATACAAATCAAAGGCACCTCGGAACTGAATTAAAGTGGTCACAATTTGGGAAAGTGCATCTTGTAGCAAATGGTTATCTTGGCTGGTTGTTATGGATGTTTGATGGCTTGGCAGGTCCTGCAGCTTTATCAGCGCCTGGGACAACACCGCTACAATCTGATTGGTATCTTCTCGACTGCTTAGTTTTTGATCATCGATGTTTAAGGTCAATGATTTTAGGGTGTTATCGGAACGTCCGAGCAGTTCAACGACTTGATAGAGATTTTCCTTAAAGTCTGTCCTCAGACTCGATTCAAGCAGATCAATTTTCTTCAGAAAGTCGTCAAATGACTCATTTGCGATAGCTGACTGTTGGCCAATAGGTTTTGCTGCGAGTTGGACGGCGTCGTCAGCATTCATTCGCTGGACGAGCGTGTCTTTTAGGCCAGAGCTCAATACTTCTAGGCCACGAACACTCGCTGCCAAATTGCTTTGGCTTTCATTCACATTCGCGATCGCTTGGACCACCTGCTGCAAATTGTCCGAGAGCGTTCCTGTAACGTCCGCCCTTAATTGACGCGTTGAACCATCTACCGATGAGCGGAATTCGATTGTCGCCGATTCCAAACCAAGCACGCTTTCACCCAGGACAACTTGCCTCTCAGTTAGCTTGGCAATTGCCTGCACTACTTGTTGGAGGTTCTCCGAGAGCGTTCCGTTTATTTCAGATTTTAGCTGCAGCGACGAATGAGAGACTGACGACTCGAATTTGTTTGTTGCAGATTCCACCTCTTTAAGATGCTCGGCTAACTGAACTTGCTTCTGGCTTATGCCCGTCATGACTTGCACAACTTGCTGAAGATTGTCTCTCAGGGAATTTGCGACTGTTGTGTTCAAATTTGCTGAAGAGTCTTGAAGAGACGCCTTAAGCTCCTGCATTTCCGCTTTTAAGGCGCTCTCAGCAACCACAAACTTCTCACCCATTTCGGCAATTGTGCTTCTAGCGTCCGATGATTCAACCCGCACCGCACTCAGGCTATCAACGACTTGCTTCAAGTTTACTGACAAAGCGTGGCTCTGGTCATGCAATTCACGCTTAGTCTCGGAAAGGATTGACTCCCTTAGGCTGTTCAGCTTCTCAAACTGAAGATCAAGCAGCTTTGCTTGCCTGTCGCCTTGCGCCTTAAGCATAAGCTCCATTTGTCGCTGGTGCTGTTCTAAGGAATCTTGGGTTGCAATTAATGATCGTTGAAGATCTTCAATATCCTTCCTGCTCGCAGGGAGCCAACCGCCGCGGCGAGATTCAAACACCAATCGCTCGTCTTTAGTTGGCTCGACGCTCACAGCACTATTCCTCTCATAGCGATTTGGTTCTCGGATTCAATGACATGCATAAAAAAAGGTGCTTCTTGTGAGAAATCTTTCAGTCAACGATACAGGAGTCTCCGCAACAAGTCTCCTTGTCTTTGAAATGAATTCTGTAGTGGGTCAAGCGCCGCTGGCAGACTAAATCTGATTTAGAGCTTGCTCTGCCACCTGAAATTTGGACCATTCGGAATTGGAGTTTTTGCCGTAATTTTCCTTGGTTGGACTAGGCGGTTTGGCATGAAATGCCCTGCTACCAAAGAGCCACCAAAGGTCTGCTCTAGAGCATAGAATCTATCCCGCGTTTCCTTATGGATGCTGATTGATCGTGAAACTGTTGATACCATAACTCCAAAGACAATAGTCCCCATAGCTTGCGGGAAAACTTGCCGACGTCGTCCAGGCCCGCAAGTATTGCCGGCTGATTAACCCATGGTCGCGAACGCGCATTCTGACCGGAAAAAGTGTCGGTAACGAAATCCTTGAGCTCACCGCCAAACCACTCCTTCAGCGGAACGGGAAAGCCCATCTTGTCTCGCCTCGCGAGTAACTCAGGCGGCAAAACATCACTAAAGGCTTCGCGCAATATTCGCTTTGTTTGTCCGCCGCCAACTTTCAGATGCATTGGCAACCGTGCTGCAAATTCAACAATTGGTTTGTCGAGAAATGGGACACGGGATTCAAGGCCATGTGCCATGCCCATCCGGTCTTCAACTTGGAGCAAGCTTGGCAGCAACCAATTGAAATCAAATCGGGTCATTTTATCGAAAGCGGCGTCTGCGCTCACCCCTGGCCCGTCAAAGCTGGTCTCGAACCTTGCAAAGACGTCTTCCATTGGCAGATCGCGAAGGTCTATTTCATTTTGCAGATCAGAAGCGCGACCGGCAAGTCGATAATATCGAGAGGCCATTGGACCAAACAAGCCATCGGAAAACAACATGCGCATCATTGGTTTGTATTCTCGCAAAATGCCGAGTTGCCCCACTAAGTCTGCCAAGGCTAATGGTGTGCTGGTTGGATTTTCAGTGCCATCAATTGCAGCGCCTAATGCATGCTCAAGATAGCCAACAACATAGCGCGTATAGCCACCAAAAATCTCGTCCCCGCCTTGCCCCCCCAAAACGACCTTCACGTGCTCCGCGCAGAGGCCAGACACCATGTATTGTGGAAAAGAACCTGGTCCCGCAACAGGCTGATCCAAGTGGAAAACCACCTTGGAAAGATTGTCGACCAGATCCTGCGCTGTGATATCGATCTCATACAATGTGCCACCTACGCTATCAGCGGCAATGCGTGCATAACCGCTTTCATCATAGCCTGGCTCAGCGGTGAATTTGCCATGAAAGAAAGACCTGTTCGCCGCTGAATGCGATCCGGCTAGTATGGCAATAAGGGAAGAATCGACACCGCCTGAAACATATGATCCGACCGGCACGTCGGCACGTAAATGAAGTTGCATAGCGTCATCTACAAGTGACCGCAGTTCTTCGGTTAGATCAGAGTCCGACTGAGTGGATTTGACTTCATAGTCAGCATTCCAATAGCGCGACGTCGCCACATGACCGTTCTTTATTGTTAAAGTACAGCCCGGCATAAGTTGCAAAACGCCCTGAAATAAGGTTTGCTCGCTTAGTGGAAATTGAAAGGCAACATAGTCAGCAAACGCATTCGGATCAGTTTCGATGCTCGGCAGAAATGGTAAAATTGCTTTAATTTCAGAGGCAAAATAGAGAATGCCTCCAATGATCGCATAGTAAAACGGCTTGATCCCAAAAGGGTCTCGCGTGGCGACGAACTGGTTCGTGGATGGGTTGTAATGGGCATATGACCACATCCCGCGAAACTGCTTAACAGCCTCATCACCCCATTTGGCATATGCCGCCAATATGGTTTCTGTATCCGAAGTTCCTTTGAATGACCACGATTGTGCTAGCGTCTCGCGGAGTTCAACAAAATTATAGACTTCGCCATTGTGAACAAGGACGGCACCATTGTCACCGATCATTGGCTGGGCACCGGTTTCAGTTAGGTCAATAATCGCCAGTCTGCGGTGAGCAAGCCCGACACTTTGGTTGGGGTTCGTCCAGGTACCGTCGCCATCAGGGCCTCTATGGGCGATTAGTTCGTTCATCAAGCTGAGTCGGCGATCAAGCCCTGTTATCGGTTCGCCCTTTAATGAAACAATTCCAGCAATGCCGCACATTTTTTCTTGCCCACAGATGTTATGACGTTAATCCCAATCAACGAATTCAGCCAGCATGGCTTAGATCAATCTTCAGAGCTCGAATCTGCGAGCCCCGCAGAAAAATCAGATTTGCTTTTGGCACAAACCGCATGTGCCACAAAAGTAGATATCACTGTAGCAGCCCTCAAAAGCAGAGCGTTTGACTCTCAGTGTGGTCTTCTTTCTAGCACTAGTTTGCTAACACTGCACTCGTTCTTCAGCGATTTTTTGGAGTTCAGCAGTGCACTTCCTGCTGCATTTGACAGCAAAATGCAGCAGTAAAAGTGGCCACAACGCCCTTTTAGGTAAGGCGGGTATCTACAAGTGGTAGACCGCCTGAGATTGTCACTGCAGCAATTTCGAGAGCAGGTGGAGTTGGAGAAGCCTTGGGTTCTTGCCTGCCTTTCGATCTACACCCTAGCGACCTCAAGCGTCGATTTGAGAGCATAGGCGACTAGGTCTGCTCGCTCTAGTGCAACTTGGTCCAATGCGCTCAAATGGAAATATTCATCGACCGCAGATCGTAAGTCTCCATCGAAGTCGCCACTTTTAAACTGCCAAATCAAGCAATTTCCAAATTTTCTAAGTGGAAAGACTTCAGTCAGGTCAACTAGAATGGTCTTGGAGGTTGCTACTGCTTTTTCAATCCCGCTAAGATCGACTGGCTTGCGATCATCATGAACCTCGCCCTTGATGATGATGGTGTTTCCGTCATCTTTGGTTGTCACAACATTCTTCCATCGTTTCCCATAATGCCAATCGCCGTCATGAGCATGGCTTAGAAGACCTAAGATCAATATCTCTTTCAAAATGTCTTCCAGCTGAAACTTTGCTTGCCCTGTCCCCGTTTTCCAAATGGACCAGAGCAAAATGTCCCGAAATGCCTTTGATTGATACGCCAACTCTAGGGCGCACCTGGCCTTTTTCAGCTTTGCAGTAGTTGACCCACCAGCGAGTCTCAGTCGCGTGCCAATAAACGGCAATGAACGGGCGAACTGCTCTTGTTTCTGAGAACGCTGCATCGTTTCGCCGGCCTCGCCAGCTAAGTAGGTCAATCCTGTTCGATCATAGTGCCTAGCCTGACGATGCCGTGTCACCATATCCTCAAGAAACGCCTGTTTATCGGGTGCGCTAGTTGCCTGAGTTTTGTTGTTGGCAGCCAATAATGAAATGATCTTGTCCAAGCGTGCAACTAGGCCAGAGAATTCATAGGCACCAGACTTGATCAAGTCCTGATAGGCTCGACGGCGCATTCTTTCGCAACCGTCAATGTTTCTCATTTGCTCCGCGACATTAGCTATGTTGCTAAAATCGGACTTTAGCTCGATGTAATGAGTTCCTGGTTCAAGCACGCCACCGTAGTGTCCTTCGGTCATCACCATGACACACCCTGCGGCTGCGTACTCGAACACCCGCGGAGAAATTGTATCGGTGACAAGATTACCTTCATAGGGGGCTAGAACTTTCTCCCAAACCGTTTGAAATGATGAGTGTGGGTGGGCTAGCCGATACGCCAGCTCAGCATCGATAACTTCACCTCGGAAATCACCAATTGAGGCACCTGATGGCGTGCCAAGTTGGAACTTGCAGTTCTCCAAGAACGCTGTCCATTCGGCGCCAAAATAGCGACGGTTCTCAGCGACAGATATGTCACATTTGAAACCGCGCTGGGATAATTCTGTTTGAACAACTTCAGCTATTTCTCGCTTTTGGTCTCCCAGTTTGCCCAAGTAATAGGGAGATACTCTCGAGCGGTATCCAACATCGATTGGACGAGTGCTAAAGGTGTCGCACATAGGCGTTTCTGCCCAACCGGCCGGAACAAACCCCGTATAAGTGGGCTCCGTAAAGGCCAAGTCTGGAATAAGCGATTTAGGGTAAACCGTCTCGAAATTACTGGGATTTAGACAGGAGAATATGACATTGGTCCCCATCTCCCCAAGCGCAACAGCAATATCATGGAGATGTTGATACTCATCTTGCAGGAATACAATTTTGCGACCGCGCGCTTGTTTTATCGCCGCTTTACGTTCTGGCGACAATGCCGGCGGCCAAAAATTATGCATGAAAACAATTATGTCAAATTTATCGAGGTCCATTTCTGGATTGAAGTCATAAATAAAATCACAAAAGAACCATGTATGTTGAGATTCTTTGGCAAACCCAGTTGGTATGTCAATATATGACTTGGTTGCTGGATAGTTGCCGATGCTTTGAAAGCAAAGTACATTTAAGGCGACGGTCAAGAAAACAATACTCCATGCATAACAAAACTTGTCAAGGCTGCAAAGCAATCAAAAAGGCCCAGCGGTGCACCGTGCGATATAGGCTAAACAATTTCTCTAGTCCATCAAAAAAACAAGATTTACTCTGAGGTTACTTTGATCGGATTTGGCAGCATCCTTGAATAATTTCAACCAGTTACTGATGTCTTGGTTGCTGATTGTGATGCGGCGTTTTAAGCGGTATTGTACCGACATGTCGGCCAGAAGTGCGGTGACGGCAAACCGCATGCACTACTAATGAGGGTCGATGGAGCCGATGGATTCGGTACAGCCAGTTTAGTCCCATTTCGCGATCTAGCCTGCACGTCGCGCCACTTGTCGCAGATATTGGCCATAGGTGCTTGAACCCATCGAATCTGCTTGTTTAAGAAGGCGGTCCTCGCTTATCCACTTTCGCTCAAATGCAATCTCTTCAGGACAACAAATCTTCAGGCCTTGTCGCCTTTCGATAATGGCAACAAAATCGCCGGCATCGCGGAGGCTATCGAATGTCCCCGTGTCCAGCCAAGCATAGCCGCGGTCCATGCGCTCAACGCGCATCCGACCCGCATTAAGGTAACAATTATTGAGATCTGTTATCTCCAATTCGCCGCGGCTGGAGGGATTTAGGCTTTTCGCAAAAGGGACGGCATTTTCATCATAGAAGTATAAGCCAGTAACGGCCCAATCAGACTGTGTTGTTTTAGGTTTTTCAATAATCGATGTGGCTACGCCGTCGTCATCGAAGGTAACGACGCCGTAGCGCTGCGGGTCGGCCACGCGGTAGGCGAACACAGTCGCACCACTGGATTGGCTGGCGGCTCGACGAAGAGCTTCAGTCAGGTCGTGCCCATAAAAGATATTGTCACCCAAAATCAGCGCACAGGGATCGGATCCGATGAATTCTTCACCAATTATGAAAGCTTGAGCCAAGCCATCAGGTTTAGGTTGGACTGCAAATGAAAGGGAAAGGCCCCATTGGCTCCCATCACCCATCAATCCTTGGAACCTCGGAGTATCTTCCGGGGTTGAAATGATCAGGATTTCTCGAATACCTGCCATCATTAACACCGACAATGGATAATAAATCATAGGCTTGTCGTGAACTGGCAGCAATTGCTTGGAAACAACCAATGTTAAGGGGTACAGCCTAGTACCAGAACCGCCAGCGAGAATGATACCCTTCATTTTACGAGTTTCCGAATTCTGGTTTTAGTGCTTCAAGCGTTTCAAGTATGCCACTTTGCCAAGTTGGTAACTCAATGCCAAAGGCGGCATACAATGCTTGACTATCAAGACGGGCATTTAATCCACGCTTCGCTGCGGTTGGAAAGGCGTCAGTTGAAACCGATATCAGCTTGGGCACACTGCCGCCCCGCCAGTGTTTTGACGCATCAAAAATGGCTGCAGCAAAGCCGACGCGATTTGTGTGGTCAGGGCCTGTCATGTGAAACAATCCGCTGCGGCCGCGCCCACTTAATCGCATTTCCACCGCGGTCCATGTCGCTTTTGCAACTTCAATAGCGGAGGTCGGAGCCCCGTACTGGTCTCCCACCACCTTTATTTCATCGTGTGTTTTTGCGAGGCTCAACATTGTCCACAAAAAATTCCTACCCCACGGCGAATAAAGCCAAGACACTCTAAAAATCAGCGCGTCTGCATGATTGGTTAGAACTGCCCGCTCACCGGCAAGTTTGCTTTGACCATAAACATTAAGGGGGTTTGCCTTGTCAGTTTCGACATACGGTCTGTCTAATGCACCATCGAAAACACTATCGGTTGAAAAATGGACAAGCAAAATCCCCCGTTTTTGGGTAATCTCTGCAAGCTCTGAAGGCCCGTCGCGGTTCAGTCGCAGAGCTTCTTCAGGCTCGGATTCGGCCATGTCCACTTGGGTGTAGCCCCCAGCGTTTATAACTACATCGGGGCGCACTTGTTCAATCGCTCGATTCAGGGCAACTGCATCGCGCAAATCTAACTGCCCTCGCCCCATAATTGACGACTTAACGAGCGCCGGGGTAGTCTGCCTCAAGCTTTGGGCAAGTTGACCAGAGCTTCCAATCACCAGCACAGAACTAGCTCCTCCAGTCGCCATTAGTCTGCGTCCAAAGCAGCGGGGGTAACGAGACCTAGCCGTTGACCGTGGTACCGGCCTTTCAGCAGGGGTTCCCACCAGGATTTATTGTGACAATACCAATCCACTGTCTTGGCCAAACCCTCATCAAAACTGACGGTGGGCAACCAACCCAACTCTGCGCGCAGCTTCGTGGCATCAATCGCATAGCGAGCATCGTGGCCCGGCCGATCTGTTACGAAGGTGATAAGTTCCCCCTTGCTGCGGGCTTCCTTTGGCAAACGTGCATCAAGTGCGGAACAAATCTGCTTCACGACTTCCAAGTTCGTGCGCTCATTCTCACCGCCAATCAGATACTTCTCGCCGACTCTGCCTTGCAACAAGACCAATAAAATCGCGCGAGCGTGGTCTTCAACATATAGCCAATCGCGGATATTGGCTCCTGTTCCATAGACTGGCAAACTTTCGTCAGCAAGCGCCTTGATTATCATAAGTGGGATAAGCTTTTCAGGAAACTGATAAGGACCGTAATTGTTGGAGCAATTGGTTATCAAGGTTGGCAAGTCATAGGTGTGATGCCAAGCGCGCACCAAATGATCCGACGCAGCCTTGCTGGCTGAATAAGGTGAGTTTGGCGCATAAGGCGTGTCCTCAACAAAGTGCCCATCGCCTTGCAGCGAACCATACACCTCATCGGTCGAAACATGCAGGAAGCGGAATTGATTGCGTCTTAAATTGCTGAGACCCATATAATATCTGCGGGTTGCTTCTAATAAGGTAAAAGTCCCAACTATATTGGTTTGGATAAAGTCAGCTGCGCCCGTAATAGAGCGGTCCACATGGCTTTCAGCGGCTAGGTTAATGATGGCATCTGGCTGAAATACGTCCAACACCTGATCAACGCCGATCCTGTCATTTATGTCTGCCTGAATGAAGGCGTAGTTTGCGTGATCTTCAAAATCGGCCAGCGATCGCAAGTCTGCTGCATAGGTCAGCTTATCAAAATTGAGGACTTTATAATCCGTCTCGCCTAGAAGTAGTCTGCAAACAGCTGAGCCAATAAAGCCAGCGCCGCCCGTCACAAGTACTTTCATGGCTATTCTCTTGGCTGCGCCGAGATTGGCGACACCTTTCTCAGTAAACGAAATCAGCGACGAGGTCTCTCAGATTTGGTAGTTCTAAGTCTCGTGTATTGATGATCGGCCTTAAAGCCTGACCGGACTCTTGACCGGGCCAAGCAATGGCGATCGATGGGTCTGCGAAATTCAAGCCGCCCTCTAAATCTGCAGCATAGGGTGCTGTCACCTTATAGGCCACCTCACAATCGTCCGTGAGGGTCAGATAGCCGTGAGCAAAGCCCACTGGCACATAGATTTGATTGCCTGTCTCGCCAGATAAGACCTCCCCCACCCATTGTCCAAATGTGGGTGAACCGTGGCGAATATCTACTGCTACATCAAAAAGGGCACCCGCTAGGCACCGAACAAGTTTGGCTTGTGCATGGGGTGGTTTCTGAAAATGCAGCCCTCTCAATGTGAAGCGCTGAAGCGATTTGACATGATTGTCCTGAATAAACTCTAGGTTATCCAGAAAACCAGCCAGTGAGGCTTTGTTATAGCTTTCCTGAAACCAACCTCTCTCGTCTTCGAAACGTTTAGGCTCGATCAACAAGACTTCAGGGATTGCCAGTCTCGAAACATTCATGACTGTGCCTCAACCGATGCGACCGAAAGCGTGGCTTGATCAATCGCCGCGGCGATCCGCACAGCTGCGGCACCATCTGCGGCAGAAATCGCTACTGGCCGCTCACCCAGAATGGCGGCTATAAAGTCCGCGGTGGCAGCGCCCATAGGGTCGGGAATGCGGGTTGCGAAATCAGGATGTAAGCCTAGGTTCGCCCCGTCACTGAAGCTCTTAGCTATAAAGTCGATCGCGACTTTACCCCCAGCATATCCAATCGTCATGCGCCGGTCGCGCTCTTCAGCCGCGCGACTCGCCACGAAGCGGGCTTCGCCGCCACCTTCAAAGGTCAAAACAGCTTCGACGGCATCGGGATTTTCAGGCTCGCCAGCCAAACGGGTCGCTTTGATGGCACTTGGCTCTGCCCGGAACAGGAGGCGTGCCAAATCAATGTCATGGACCATCAGGTCCAGGGTCACTGACACATCGGCACCGCGAATGCTGGGCAGGCCTACGCGTGTTGCTTCCAAGAAGGTTGGGCGCTCCTCAATTTCAAACAAACCCATCGCCTTGAAGATGTAACGTTCTTGATGTCCGGCTTGGAGCACGACCCTGCGATCCGCCGCATGCTGGCACAGGATGTCAGCATCTGTAGCTGTGGCGGCCAAGGGCTTTTCGACCAAGCAATGCTTGCCAGCATCAATCGCGGCGCGCGCTACACCACCATGGGCGATGGCGGGGGTGGCAACCACCAGCGCATCAACTTCAGCCAAAATAGCTGACAGATCGGTAAAAGCTTGTGTGGACAATTCGCTTGCAAGCGCCTCTGCCCGCTCCGCGCTCAAGTCAAAAATACCGACCAAAACAGCGCGAGGGTTTGCTTTAATTTTATTGGCGTGATTACGGCCAAATACGCCAGCTCCAGCAACACCGATCCGGACCTGTTTCTCTGAGATGTCTGACACGTCGAGAGCCTTCTAATAGGAAAAAGCGTTGCAAGTCCCGCGCTGGACTTATGACCTGTCGCTAATGTGCTTCTAGGCGGTCCGCAACCCGAAGCACCTCTGCGAAGGCCAAAAACAAATGGTAGAAAGTTGAAGTTGGCATAGCTTTCGCGGTCGGCTGTCCGGATTGATCGAACGCATCGAGCCAACCACCCATTGGCTCCACAGCCAAATAGCGGTTGAGCAAAAGCTGCAACGTCAGCCTTAACACGGGCACTGGATCTACCCCTGTCAGTTCATAGAGCGCAACAGCCGCTTTAAGGCGTTCGGTGTTCGGCCAAGTGCGGGAGCCCGCATCGATAAATCTGCCATCGTCTAGAATGACATTGTATGTAGCGGCACTGACGTGATCGACGCCTTTTTCTTCCCCAAATGCAATCAATCCTTCGACTTGGTCCGTTACCTCAACACCCACTAATTTATGGGCAGAGGCCAATATCCAAGCCCATTCAAATTGATGACCCGGCTCTACCCAGTGGCCCTTCTCTTCCGTCAATCGCTCGAGATCGTCATCAAAATATTCACATAGGGTCCCGCGCGTCGGGTCGTAGAAATGCGACGTAAACAGGCCGATGATCTCACGCGACAAACGCGCAAAGATCTGGTCCCGTGTCGCTTCAAAGCAAGCCAGACAAGCCTCCAGCGTGTGCATATGCGGATTCTGCAGCCGGGGCCCTTTTGGTGGAATTTGATGCCAAAACCCAAGCTTGGGGTGACGCATCTTCGTATCAATTAGGGTCACAGTCTGATGCATTAGGTCCAAAACATCGGGCGTTGGCGAAACGCGATAGAACCAGCCCAGAGAGAACAAAGCAAACGCATTGTCATAAAGGTCCGTTGTTGGATCTAGGATCTGATTGTCAGACGTGACCAGCTTGGCCCACCCTAAATCTGGCCCCTGCCAACAATGGGATACCATGGCTTTATACATTTCCTTGGCATGGGTAATTCCCGGCTGCCACCCGAGCAGATAGGCATGCGAGAAGACATAGACCTGACGACAGAATACACGGACCCGCTTAAAGCCAGCGTCAGACGGACCGCCATCTAGTGCCAATTGTTCAACCGGGCCACCATGCAAATGGTCCCAACCTCGCGTCGCCCATAAGGGTAGAGCGTGATCAAACATCCACGACCTAAGGCGCTTGATCTCTAGGTCCATGCCCTGATGCCCCCTCGAAGGGTTAGACGGTTTGATTGTAGTGACCCACTTCAGAAAAGGCTGAAAGGCGGGGCTTGGCCTCCTCGTGGAAGAGTGCGCGCATATCGGCATCCGATACCGTGCTCTCAACGACAACAACTAATTCTGGCTTGTTGGAAGAAGCACGCACCAGCACAAACGAGCCATCTTCCAACGTGACGCGCGCACCATTGACCGTATTCACATCGCGAATAGCGCGGCCCATGATCTTTCCACCAGCAGCGGCCAAAGCAACATAATCAGCCACCACTCGCTCAATTACCCCGTATTTTACTTCATCGCCACAATGGGCGGACATGGTGAGTGAGGTCCAGGTCAAAGGTAGCTTTTGCTTCATCTCTGAAAGCTTAGCACCACCAGCGCGGTCCAACATGGCAAGAATAACCCGCGCAGCGATTAAAGCGTCGTCATAGCCACGCCCATAAGGTGCGCGCAGGAAAAAGTGTCCGGACTTCTCAAAACCCGCCAATGCATCCAGTTCATTAGTGCGGCGTTTGATGTAAGAGTGGCCAGTCTTCCAATAATCGACCTTCGCGCCATTGGCCTTCAAAACGGGGTCAATTTCATAGGCCCCCGTCGACTTCACATCGACAACAAAAGTCGCGTTTGGATGCAGCGCACTCATGTCCCGGGCGAGCAATAGGCCAATCTTGTCTGCAAAAATCTCTTCCCCAGAATCATCTACGACCCCGCAACGGTCGCCATCGCCATCAAAGCCTAAGGCGAGCTCCGCCCCTGTCGCACGCACGGTTTCGGCCATCGCGTGAAGCATTGCTTCATCTTCTGGATTGGGATTGTATTTTGGGAAGGTCCAGTCCAGATCGCAATCCATCTCGACAACTTCCGCACCCATGCGACGCAAGGCATCGGGTGCGTAGGCTCCAGCGGCCCCATTGCCGCAGGCGACAACGACTTTGATCGGACGGCTGAGCTTAAAGTCCCCAACCGCGTCAGCAATGTAACGCTCCCGCATCCCCTCGATCCTGGTGAGGGTGCCGCCCGGGCGCTCAACGAAGGCACCGGACAAGACGATATCGCGCAGCTTGCCCATTTCATCAGGGCCAAAAGTTAGAGGCTTCTGCGCGCCCATCTTCACCCCTGTCCAGCCATTCTCATTGTGGCTGGCGGTGACCATCGCGACGGCGGGCGCATCCAATGCAAACTGGGCGTAATAGGCAACGGGGGATAAGGCCAAGCCAATGTCCAAGACTTCGCAGCCGGCCTGCATCAGACCAATGGTCAAAGCTTGCTTGATCGACAAAGAGTAAAAGCGGAAGTCGTGACCAACGACAACGCGGCTGGCACCATACTCGTGCAACAGGGTGCCGAGGCCCAAACCCAATGCCTGCACGCCGAGGAAATTCAACTCCGGCGCCTTCGCATTGCCTTGGATGCCAAACCACCAACGGGCGTCATATTCACGGAAGCCTGTAGCCTTCACCAACGGATTCATCTCAAAATCCAAAGTATTGGTTGCCAAGTCCGACCGTGGCTTAGGCATGGTGGTTTGCGTCATCTTGAGAGCTCCAATTGAAGTGGCTGTGCACTAGCGCGGAATGGGGTTGGAATAAAGAGAATGCGTTCAATGGCAGGCTTATAAGACCAAACCATACTCTCTCATCGGAAAACAACAGTGTGATGGCCTATGATCAAATTGCGATGCTCGCAGTGCCACCTAACGGCATAGATACATCCGGAATCGCGTGGCATTCTAAAACTTTGGCTTGAACGCATCTGCTGCAAGACGGACATCTTGCGCTCGATCTTTATGCATCACCAAAATGCCTTGAGCAGTAGCAATCACAACGAGGTCCTCCACACCGATCAACGCGACAGGAATATGTTCGGATCGGACAAGGCAACCTTGAGTATCAAACAAAGCTGCTGTCCCTTGGCAGACATTTGAATCGGCATCTTTTTCGGCCAAATCCCAGAGCGTCAAGAAGGAACCCACATCGTTCCACCCCATATCGACTGGCACCACAGCCCCGCGGTCTGTTGGCTCCATCACAGCATAGTCCACGGAGATTGATGGGGCTCGGACAAACTCAGTTTCTTCAAGATAAATGCAGCCATCTTCGCGATGGCTCTTATCTACTGCCTTACGCGCCGCAATCAAAACCTGTGGTGCGTGGGTATTGAGCTCGGCCAAAAAGGCGCTGGCCTTGAAGAAGAAAATGCCAGCGTTCCAAGCATAATGGCCATCCGCCAAATAAGCCTCTGCCGTGGCCAAATCGGGCTTTTCACGAAAGGCTTCAACTGAGAACACCCCCCCACCTAATGCCGCGCCGCTCCTGATGTAGCCGTAACCCGTTTCCGGTGCTGTCGGGGTCACCGCGAAAGTCACAATTCGGCCGTCGAGCGCCGCAGGATATGCGTCCAAGCAGGCTTGATGCAGCCGTTCTGGATAGGCGATCACGTGATCGGCCGGCAAAACCAGCATGAGGGCGTCAGGGTCGCGCTCCGCTTGAATGAGCGCGGCGACTGCCAATGCAGGCGCTGTATTGCGCGCCTTTGGCTCTAGAATGATCGTGGCACCGGCCACTTTCTCTCTGGCCAGTTCCTCTTGAACAGGGACGAGATGACTAAGGCCACAAATGACAAGCGGTGCGCAAAATTGCACCGCTTGATTAACTGCCACCCGACGCAATGTTTGCCCAAACATCGTCACAGGTCCAGCTAGGGCATGAAACTGCTTCGGCTTGGTATGCGTTGACAGGGGCCAGAGACGCGAGCCAGCGCCTCCGGACATGATAACAGGAGTGATTACCGGGGGTTGCATGTGTATCGCCAAAAAATTGCCCTTGTACGCACAGGTTCCCATCAGATGATGGCAATCCCATTCTGGACCGACTTCCCCCGGCTTACCTAGAGGATCGACTGGCCGGTCTTCGTCCAATCGTTCATGAACGCTTCTAGCCCGAGATCGGTTAAAACGTGCTTATAAAGTGCGTTGAAAACTGCAGGTGGCAGCGTCGCACAATCAGCACCCGCCAGTGCCGCGTCACGAACGTGCATTGCAGTCCGCGCAGACGCGGCAAGAATTTGAGTTTCGAAGCCATAATTGTCGTAAATAACCCGAATGTCGCGGATTAGTTCCATCCCGTCTTGACCATTGTCATCAAGACGTCCGATGAAGGGCGAGATATAGGTCGCGCCAGCTTTAGCCGCCAAGAGTGCTTGGACCGCGGAGAAGCACAGCGTGACGTTGACGGGCGTTCCCTCGTCGCTCAAAGTTTTGCATACACGCAAGCCGACAGGGGTCAACGGCAATTTTACCACCACGTTTGGTGCGATCTTAGCTAGATACCGACCTTCTGCGAGCAAGGTTTCATAGTCACATGCAACAGCTTCGGCGCTGATCGGACCCTCAATTAGGGCGCAGATTTCTTCGATCGCCTCCGCAATTTTGCGCCCCGATTTGGCAATTAAGGAGGGATTTGTTGTGACCCCGTCAACGAGCCCAGTAGCGGCCAGAACTTTCAGATCAGCGACTTCGGCGGTATCGATGAAAATCTTCATAGTGGTTCCCAATCAAATGTTGCGGCAGTCAGGCGTGCGTGATGGCCCATAAAGCACGCAGGACCTGGCCTCAAGACCAGAGCCCAGTTTCTCGTTGTTGTTTGGGATGCATGTGCTGCGAAGTACGCCGCGCTACTGCTCAAATCTGGCATGATTTATGCTAGGGATCGGCATAGAATGGGTTCTTGGCTTTTTCTATCTCACCTGCACGTGCGGGTGGGAACCGAGGACAAGACGGACTATAGAGCGCTGGCATTCGTGCCGGCTCAGGGAAGTTAGCTATGAAGAAAATTCGAAAAGCCGTTTTGCCAGTGGCCGGATTTGGAACGCGTGTACTGCCTGCAACCAAATCGTTGCCCAAGGAAATGTTGCCTGTCTTCGATAGACCCGCCGTCCATTGGGTCGTCGAAGAGGCTTTAGAGGCTGGGATCGAACATTTCGTGTTTGTAACTGGCCGGAACAAAAATGCCATCGAAGACTATTTTGATCGCGCTTACGAGCTTGAGGAATCCCTGCGTCGCGCGGGTAAGACAGTGCAGTTGAAGATGCTTGAAGACATGCTTCCGGAAGCAGGCTCTAAAAGCTTTGTGCGCCAACAATCTCCTTTGGGCCTTGGTCATGCGGTTTGGTGCGCGCGCGATATCATTGGGGATGAACCCTTTGCAGTCCTGTTACCTGACGTTTTAGTGCAAGCTAGCCCCTCCTGTTTGGCGCAGATGATCGCCGGCTATCAGGAAGTCGGCGGCAATGTGATCGCAGTTGACCCAGTTCCAATGGATCAAGTCTCTAGCTACGGCGTGATCGCCCATGGCCCTAAAGTTGGCAAGTCGATGCCGATAACAGGCATGGTGGAGAAGCCAGCAAAAGACAAAGCGCCATCAAACTTGCGCATAACCGGGCGCTATATCTTGCAGCCCGAAATTTTCCGTTATCTTGAAACGCAAGAACGTGGGGCAGGCGGAGAGATACAGCTGACCGATGCGATGTTGAGACTCATGGAGGTTCAGGCCTTTCATGCTGTTGAGTTTGCGGGACGTGATTTCGATTGCGGTTCGCGCCTCGGCTATGCTGAGGCCTTCGTCGGCTACGCGCTGGAGGACCCAGAGCTTGGAGCAGAGGTGCGCGCCATGATCGAAAAGCTGCTTGCCCGCGAATAACGAGCAGGCACTTGCGCCATGCGCGCTGCGGTTGTGCAAACTTAGACTTAAATTCTTCAAAACCATCGCCTAAAGAAAAAGGCTTAAGGTTAATTCAATAGAGCCTCACCATCGGCTCTGCACCAGATGACATCTTCATTAGTAAGGGTTCAAATTATGCGCGTTACAATGGTCGGCACCGGGTATGTAGGTTTGGTTTCAGGTGCCTGCTTTGCAGACTTCGGGCATCAGGTCATTTGTGTGGACAAGGACGCCGGCAAGATAGACCGCCTACATCAAGGCATTATGCCAATCTTTGAGCCTGGTTTAGAAGACTTGGTCTCTTCCAATGTGAAGGCTGGTCGTCTTTCGTTCACCACCGACCTTAGCGAAGCGGTAAAGGAAGCCGACACAGTATTCATTGCAGTGGGAACACCTTCCCGCCGCGGCGACGGCCATGCCGACTTGTCATATGTTGAGCAAGCAGCACGCGAAATTGCTGAACATATGAGGGGCTATACGGTTGTGGTCAATAAATCGACCGTACCAGTTGGCACGGGCGATTTGGTGCAGTCGATCATGGCCGAGGTTACACCCAAGGGCGACTTCTCTGTGGTTTCCAATCCCGAGTTCCTTCGTGAAGGAGCTGCCATCGGCGATTTCAAGCGTCCAGACCGAGTGGTGGTAGGAACGGAGGATGAGCGCGCGCGCCAAGTGATGCGTGAGTTGTATCGGCCGCTGTTCCTCAATGAAACTCCAATCTTGTTTACAGACCGGCGCACCAGCGAGCTAATCAAATATGCGGCCAACGCCTTCTTGGCAGTAAAGATCGCCTATATCAACGAAATGGCAGATTTGTGCGAACAAGTGGGTGCCAATGTTCAAGAGGTGGCCCGCGGGATCGGCTTGGACAATCGGATTGGGAAGAAATTCTTAAACGCTGGGCCGGGTTATGGCGGGTCCTGCTTCCCGAAAGACACGTTAGCCTTGATGCGCACAGCACAAGAGGCGCATGCGCCGGTAACCATCGTCGAAGCAACGGTCGCTTCAAACACAAACAGGAAGAAACGCATGGCCGGCAAGGTCATCGAAGCCTGTGGCGGAGATGTTACCGGCAAGACGATCGGAATTTTAGGCCTGACGTTTAAGCCAAACACGGACGACATGCGCGACTCACCAAGCCTCGACATTGTCCCTGCCTTGCTTGCGGCAGGCGCAAAGATCCGAGCCTATGACCCCGAAGGTATGGAAGAAGCGAAGAAAGAGCTGACCGGCATTGAGATGGTCGAAGGCCCCTATGCGGTGGCAGATAATGCCGATGCCATCGTCATTCTCACCGAATGGGATCAATTCCGAGCGCTCGATTTTGAGCGGATTGCCACACAAATGAAGAAACCTGTGATGGTTGACCTTCGCAATATTTACAACCCAGACGATCTGCGCAAAGACGGCTTTACCTATGTCAGCATCGGGCGAAATTAGATCGCGAGCTCCTGGCTCTGGGTCTTGCTTGTTTAAACCCGCAGTTCATTTACTGCGCCGAAAGCATCGGACGTTTCGCCGACATTGAACTAACAACCGTATTGAGCGAAGCAATCAAGCGCGCAAGATTTTGTGTCTCCGGTCAATGATCGGCCGGGCTAAGATGCATGTTCCTAAGTCTGAGCTAGGGCACAACCTGACAATTGCCGCCCTCAAAAACACAAACGCGTTTAAGATTGATATCCACCTGCTCTGCCCGACTTTGCCGGATGCATTAAGGTAGCTAAAGAACAATGGCTGACAAAAGGAACCGTTCAGCCTTCTTACTGACGTTCGACAAGATCATGATTGGCAACCGTACTTAACGTTGGCGTGTTACGCTTAAAGTCAGGCAAAATACGTTGCAGCCACATCAAAGCTGCAGCTTCCTTATCTTTGCGTGCCGCATCCAATATGTGATCGATTAGGGTTCTCAAATTCTCAGGTGGCTCCATTGGATCACTAGCAACCAACACCCCCTCCACAGGCGTGTTCTCGACCCGCTCGAACGTGTGAAATAGCTCTTCATGCAAGCGCTCGCCTGGTCGCAGCCCAGTTTCAATAATCGCAATGTCGCGCCAGGGCTCCTTGCCCTTCATACGGATCATGGCTTCCGCCAACTCCATAATCCGCACAGGTTCGCCCATATCCAGCACGAATTGGCCGCCAGATATTGCACTGCCCTTCTCCGAGCCGATTGCGGCAGCTTGAAGCACGAGGGAGCTTGCTTCTTCCACCGTCATAAACCAGCGCGTCATTTCAGAATGGGTAATAGTAACAGGGCCACCTCGCGCAATCTGGCGCTCAAAGACCGGCATGACCGACCCGCTAGAGCCCAGAACATTGCCAAAGCGCACAGAGTGGAATGCACCCTTAGAGCGGCGGGAACAGTCGCGTACATAAAGCTCAGCAACACGTTTAGCTGCCCCCATGACGTTGACAGGATTTACAGCCTTGTCAGTCGAAATGAAGACGAAAGATTCAACATCTACTGCAATCGCGGCATCGGCCACCACACAGGTACCGCCTAGATTGACTTCAAGCGCCTCACAAAAATGGCCCTCCATCATGGGCACGTGCTTGTTCGCGGCCGCATGAACGACAACATGTGGGCGATATTTCTCAAAAATGGCATTGATACGTTGCGAGTCGCGGATGTCGCACAAGCGGGCGACAATATCGACACTAGGATGGGTTGATCGGATCTCCGATGAAATTTGGAAAAGATTATTCTCAGAAGAATCCACCAAAACAATCCGGCTGGGGGATAGTTCAGCAATTTGCTTGACGATTTCGCTACCAATGGTCCCACCGGCACCGGTCACCAGGATTTGCTTGAACCGTATAAGCCCACGAGGCCCGCGTAAATCGAGTTCACGGCGCGTGCGACCCAAAACATCAGCAGGGTGCACCGCCCCTAAGGTAGCCCCAGCGCCTTCGGGAATTCGCATGAGCGCTACGCCCTTGCGCGCTGCTACTTGCAGCGCCACTTGGGCAGCACGCCGAGCAGGATCGCGGCCGATTAACGCAATACGGACTTCAGAATTGCGTGAAAGGGCGTCAGCAACCAAAGGCTCCAGCGCGTCAAGGCCCCCAAACACGCGCGCTCCGGCAAAAATCTTACCAACTTGAGTACCCATTGTGGAAACAATGGCAATCGGTCGGATTGGCAACGGACCTAAGAGACGTGCCGCGTGGATTGCCTGGGTGATGGCATCGGTAGGTCCTACAAGGATTGTTGCTGGGGCATTTGGTGCAATGGTGCGGAACAAGGCGCGCAAGCCCCCTCCGGAAAGCACGCGGGCAAAACCCCGTGCGGCTGCCATCAGGACAAGGGAGACCACTGCTGCTACGGCGGGCGAAATGCGCGGTACTGTCACGGCAGGGTCAATGAAGAACAGGACTGCGACTGTTCCAATGCCAGCGGCGGCAACGGCTTGCGACAAACGGACTAAGTCATCGGCCGAAGTCCAACGCCAAACGAGTTGGTTGAGACGAAATGCAACCAAAGCGATGGCAATCGAAACTCCATAACAAGCCAATGCGACAATCGTGCCTTCAATAGTTGCCGGCTTCAATCCGATCCCATAGGCCAAATACAGCGCCAACCAAAAACTTAACACCGCCAATACGATGTCAATCAGATAGCCCGTGGAAAAGATTTTTAGCTTATGGTTTGTCAAATCGAATCCTCAAGCTGAAGGTCCCAGCGCATAATTATGTCCGTGCTGGTGTCGGTGGCTCGACGCTTACAAACCAACTGTTGGCGGCGATTTTGCGACAGTGCTGACGATAAATCCACATTAGACTGATTTATCTGAGTATCAAAGCCCGGACATCGGAACCGCCACGCCTGTCGCGCTGGTGTACGGATCAAAATGCTCTCACCATCCCGACTGGGTACCGGACTGCAACCTTCGCCTAAATCGAACTGTAATCCAACCACCCGAACACGTGCGCCACTGGCCCCTGAAAACAAAGCGTCCTCACCATGCATTTGCCGACCATCTTGGCGGATCGTCACGGTACGGATGCAGCTATGTCGTTGACCATCCACTTCAAAGGTAGCTTTGCCTTCGAGCTGGGCTTGTCCGTCTTCATCCCGGCGCCGAATTTGTGCGTCAGACATGGCAACGGCGCGCTCAAGGATCATGGCTGATAGGCCTAATGGGCTGCAAGAAACAAGCTCAGCGCCCTGAGCCTCTACTTCGCAGATCGGCCCGGTGTCTGATAACCCTTGAGGAGCGCGCAGCCAAAGTCGCGTTGAGCCAGCTTCGATCAGGCCGATATGCCCTGTCTTGAGGATCGAGGATCGTCGCCAGCTGCCAGGCCCCAAAACAGACTCAACTAAGCCGCCATAGCCACGTTGGCTGTTGAAAGTCACAAGCGATCCATTGGCACGCTGCAAAGTAAACAAAGCTTGGCGAACGCGTTGACTGATCGGCTCGGCCTCGACCACACGGGTCAACATCGCGAGGTCAGCTGCTGCTGATAAGGTGCCCAAGGGCGAACCGTCGGCGAACATGCCATCCGGGGCAATTAGTTCCTCCACACGGTCTAAAGCCTCTTCAAAAGTAGCTTGGCGTAACAGGCCAGGGGCACTGCCGCTTACACCCAAAATGGCCGTCGCTCTTGTCCAGGCGGCGCGACGACTCAGAGGATCCCAGCCCTTTGCAAGACCAGCCAGAAAGCCCCGATCTGGCTCTATCAATCGGGTTATATCGGTCAAGAGTTCGAACCATATCCTCGTTTGCAGCTTAGCTGAGAAAGCCTGCATCATTGGCAAAATATGAGCCAACCAATTGATAACGCGTCGACCGCGCCAGATCTGAATGTCACTTCGGCTGGGCCCAATGGACGCGGCCTTCCATTTTGCCAAGCCGGAAAGAGACTCCTGAGTTTGGCGGATGAACCATTGATCCAGCCAGAGTTCAAGGATTGGCGCAAGATCGCCATAAGCGGGCGACAAATCGCGCAAAAACTCGAAGGATGCGGTCCAGCGATGGCTGAACGCGGATGGGAGTGAAAACGGACCTAGAAACGGGTCAAAATTGCCCAAGCCCGTGCTGGCTGGAGTTCGTCCTTGAAGAAGATCCAAACCCTCTTCCAGCACAGATGGGCGAAAATCCGGCAATGGATGCCATTGCCTTCGAACTAATGATCCGTCGTCTTCAAAAACGCCTGTCTCAAATAGGCCGCGCAATTCGTGGCTGAGGCGCGCTTGACTGCCCGCCCCTGATTGATGCTTGGCTTGGATTGGCATCTGAGGCCCCTAGCTTGCTGCCGCTTTGAGGGCGGCGATATTGGCCTGATAGTGCTGTGGGCCACCTTTAAATACCGCTGTCCCCGCTACCAATGTATTGGCCCCTGCATTGAAACAGTCCCGGGCTGTTTGTGGATTTACCCCACCATCAACCTCCAGCAGGATTTCTCGCCCAGTCTGATGGATCATTTTACGCAATGCTTCAATCTTGCGCAATTGACTGGGCAAGAACGTCTGGCCACCAAAGCCCGGATTGATACTCATCACCAAGATAAGGTCAACCATATCCATGACATGTTCCAACACCGATTCATGGGTCGAAGGGTTCAACACGACGCCTGCCTTCTTGCCCAAATTTCGGATGGTTTGTAGGCTGCGATGTAAATGAGGCCCGGCTTCGGGATGGATAGAAATGATGTCCGCCCCTGCCTCGGCAAAGGCCTGCAAATAAGGATCGGCAGGAGCGATCATTAGATGCACGTCAAACGGCTTATCGGAATGCGGTCGCAATGCCTGCACAACTTGCGGGCCAATTGTAATGTTGGGAACAAAATGGCCGTCCATCACATCGATATGAATTAAGTCAGCACCGGCTGCCGTGATCGCCGCGACCTCTTCGCCTAATTTGGCAAAGTCGGCAGACAGAATGGAGGGGCTGATTAGAAGCTTTGACATGGTCCGTTGATGCTCTGCTTCGGGGGGTTACTGCAAGATGACAATGTGGCTCTTCAACCGAAGGCCTAAAGAGGCTTTACAAATCGCGCGATGAAAAATCCATCCACCCCGCCACGATCAGCCCAATAGTGAGGTAGAATTCGCAGAAAACCTTGCTCTGTCAGCGCCTGACCCAAATCGGGGACTTCTTCGGGCAAAATTGGGGCTAGCTTCAGCCCTGCCTCCAAGGCTGCGGCCGCCGCAGGATCGGCCTCCTCCGGCTCTAATGAACACACGGCATAGACCAGTCGCCCACCGGGCTTTAGGGCACCAGCCGCTGCTTTCACCAGTTCGATCTGCACCGCGGCAAAACGCGCTACATCGCTAGGCGTCTTGATCCAAAGTGCTTCTGGATTGCGGCGCAAGGTACCGGTTGCACTGCACGGGGCGTCCAACAGAATAGCATCAAAATAGGGCTCTGCGCTAACTGTGCGCGCGTCTGCGACTTGGAGCCGGGCCGTGAGACGCGTTCGTGCCAAGTTTTCCGCTACCCGGTTGATTCGCGCTGCATCAAGGTCGAGGGCCGTGACATCGGCTCCGGTCGCTGCCAGTTGCATGGTTTTGCCGCCGGGTGCTGCGCACATGTCCAGCACTTTCTCACCGGGCTTGGTCGCCAAAAGGCGCGCAGGTAGAGCCGCTGCGGCATCCTGAACCCAATAATTGCCTTCACCCCAAAGCGGCAAAGTAGTCACATCGGTCGGTGTTTCCTTGAGGCGGATGCTGCCAGTGGGCAGAACGATGCCGTCGACCGCTTCAGCGATAGCCGCGCCGTCGCCCTTTGTCGTCAGATCGAGAGCGGGCTGGCGCGAAAGGCTTTCAGCAATCGCATCCGCGGCCTCGCGGCCATAGGCTGCCCGCCAACGGTTCCACCATAGGGCCGGCACCCGCTCACGGTCATGGGGTCGCACCAAGGGCTCTGTGGCAATCCGGCGCAATACGGCATTGATCAGCCCAGCAAAGCCACGTCCTGTGGCCTCAAACTTAGCCAAATCAACAGACCGGCCGACTGCAGCATGGGGTGGGGCCAAGCCTTCAATCAGCTGTGCGGCACCGACGCGTAAAAGAGCCTTCGCAAAATGGGCGCTATCCGGCAGAGGCTTAGCTAATTTTGTTGCCAACACCGCGTCGATGAGGCCGAGCGCGCGCAAAGTCGCTAAGGTCAAATGGGCAGCAAAGCCCCGGTCCCGCCCATCGAGGCGAACGAATGCCTGCTCTTTCCGCATCGCCTCTTCCAAGGTCCAACGCTGATCGACAACATGGGAGACCAGGCAGACAGCGGCGAAGCGCGCAGGGTCCGGATTGACAAGCGGGCGAGGCGGGCGACGGTCACCTGGTCCTTTCTGGCCGGAGTCTCGGCGAGATAAACCAGAGTGGGACTTGCGCGGACGCGAACGTTCAGAATGAGGTGGATCAGACGGCATGGCGCAGGCTCCTGCGCGTCCCACAGCCCGGGGTCAAGTACCATGACAGACAGAGCCGCACGCAGACATCCCGGCAATCATTATCCCCAGGGACCTTTTTTGGCCCCCCAAGGTCCGGTACCCCGACCAGTAGCGTCATCCAATCCAAGCGCATTGCCGGGTAAGTCATTACCTTTTAAGGCTTGTAACTGCGCCACGCGGTTCTCGGTGGCTGGGTGGGTCGAGAACAAATTGTCGCGCAGTCCACCTGCCAGCGGATTGATAATAAACATATGTGCTGTCGCAGGTTGTCGTTCTGCGTCCTCATTATGGACTTGGCGCGCACCATGCTGAATTTTCTGTAGTGCCGAAGCCAACCAACTGGGATCACCTGAAATTTCAGCCCCGAGTCGGTCGGCTTCGTATTCGCGTGAGCGGCTTATGGCCATTTGCACCACAGCTGCCGCCATAGGTGCAAAAATCATCATAGCGATCATCGCAAGCGGATTGGGCCGTTCACGGTCACCGCCAAAAAACATCGCGAAGTTTGCCAACATACCGATTGCCCCGGCCAGCGTCGCGGCAACAGTCATTGTCAAGGTGTCATGGCTTTTGACATGTGCAAGCTCATGCGCCATCACACCCGCGATCTCTTGTCGGCTCAGCATCGACAGAAGACCCGTCGTAGCCGCCACGGCTGCATTTTCTGGATTACGACCAGTAGCAAACGCGTTGGGTTGGGGGTTTTGGATTAGATAAATGCGCGGCCTCGGCATTTGTGCCTTTTGTGCCATCGTTAGAACGTCTTGCGCATAGGTTGCAATCAAGGGGTCACGGTGATCTGGTCCAACTTCGACGGCCCGATAGGCACTCAAGATCATTTTGTCGGAGTTCCAATAAGAGACCACATTCATGGCAGCAGCCACCACAAAAGCGATGGCCATGCCGCTTGCCCCACCAATCAGATAACCCACGCCCATAAATATGGCGGTCATGGCTGCCAGTAGCATAAAAGTTTTCGCGGTGTTCATGGAAAGCTCGACTCCAATAAAGCTGGGCCTATATGTAGGGACTATGATGCCCGAAGAAAGCGCTGATCTTGTCTCGTCTCCTTCACCTGTGCGTGAAGACCAACTCTATGACTTGGACACACCGGCTGGCCGCGCCTTAGCTGAAGCGGCCGCGCGACGAGCGCAGGCCGAAGCCGACCCGGCCTTAACCCATGAAATCAATGGCCCCAAAGGGGCAGAGCCGACCCGCTTCGGCGATTGGGAACGAAAAGGCATTGCCTACGACTTTTGATGGCCTCTTGCTGTCTCAGATCAAGACATGAAGTCGCCTCACAGGGTTTTGAAAGGTGGCCCGGGACGCCCAAATTCCCCGCACGCGGGCACGGCCTTGAACTTTACAGCTTTGTCAGCACTTTAGACGGTTACGACGTAAATCTGAGCCGGGCCACAGGACGTGGCTTGCCATACTAGGGGGTCAGAATGACCAAAACTGCTTTCATCGTCTCTCTGATGGCGCTTGCCGCCTCTGGACAAGCTTCTGCAGGTGGTATGCCCGCTTCTGGTCCGCAGAACATTGCCGCAAATGATCCTTGCCTGCTTGGCACTGCCGGTGACCAAGCCGCTTGTGCAGGCATGATCCGCGTTGCCCCTAGCATGACCGTTCAAAGCCAAGGCTCGGGCCCGACCGTCCTGTTCGATCCAAATCGCGGGTTTAATCACACTGCGGCATCCCAAGTTCAACCGGTCCAGACCCAAGTCATGACCCACGGCGCACCGAGCCAGCAAGTGGTGACCGTGACCTCCACGCACAACAACAGCACTTCGCAAGCCGCAGCCAGCAATCAAAACACAGCTACCACGACTGGTGCGCAGACCAATCAGACAGTGTCCATGAATTGCGTCGGCCCTCAAGGAGGTTCGAATGTGACCTGCCGTGGCTATTGGGTCCCCAATCAGCAAACGCCGACGGTCCAACACCAGCCTCAATCACAGCCCACACAAGTGGTGATTCTGCAGCCACCGGTCGCGCAATCGCCGATCATGGTGGCTCCACCCGTCACCCAAACCGTCGTGACACCGGCGATGATGCCACCGGCGCCGTGCTGTCAACAGCAAGAAGTGACGTTGATCCCAGCAAGCTTCTTTATGGGCGGCATGAGTTATGGCGTCGGCTTCCCAACCGAAACCAGCTACAGTTATGGCGGCGGTGGTTATGCCTTTGTTGGCGGCGGCGCGCGCTTTTCCGGCGTGCGCGAGCGCGTCCATCTGGACCCACCGCCACGCAAGCCCCGCACACCTAAGCACAAGCCATGCGGATGCCACTAAAGGGGAAGCCTTAGTCGGCGCGGCGAAACTTTTGAACTTGTGATTTCATCAAGCGCAAAGCGAGGCCGTCGGGCAAAAGCTTGCCGATCGCGGCAATTGTTTTGTTGGTGGTACCGGTGACCACCACCGGCTGATTGGCCTCTAGCGCGTCATAGCCAATCTGGGCAACGCTCTTTGCATCCTGCCACAGCCATTTCGGCATGGTCGAGACTTGATCACGCATGCCGTTCACATCGTGGAACTCGGAATAGGTGAAGCCAGGGCAAAGGGCGCTGACGTGCACACCATTGTCGATGTTTTCCAAATTCAGAGCTTGGCTAAACTTAATCAAGAAGGCCTTCGAAGCGCCATAGAGCGTGGCACCTGCCGCCGAAGGCAAATGCCCGGCTAGGGAGGCGACATTCATGATACGACCAAAGCGACGCTCTTGCATGCCGGGCAGTACACGATAGGCGAGTTCGAGGGGGGCCTCGACGAGCACCTGCATGAAGGCGGCGTGATCTTCCCAACTGGAGGCCAGATAATTGCCCTGCAGCCCATAGCCCGCATTGTTCACCAAAGCGTCGACAGGGCGACCGGCAGCCTCCAAAGTCGACACAATTTGCGCCGGTGCCGCACGGTCTGCCAAATCAGCAGCAATTGTGATGCTTTGTGCGCCCCAAGTCTGCTTCAACTCAGCAGCGAAAGTCTCCAATCGATCAGCCCGGCGGGCGGTCAGCGCCAAATCATAGCCACGCTCAGCGAAGATGCGGGCTATCGCTTGACCAATCCCTGCCGAAGCACCGGTTACCAAACAAAGTCGTCGCGCCATGATATGCTCTCCTAAAGCCAAAACGGGTTAGCTTGTGCCTGGGGTGGATAGACGGCCCCTGCACGTCCGTCTAGCGCAGAAATCGTAACAGCCTTGGCAAGGCTTATTGCAAAGTCAGCGAGAAGCGCGCGGTAACACGCAAAATCCAACAATCACTTCCACCAATTGTGCTTGAGCATTGAAGCCACCCGACAAAAGGCGTATTGGCGCCGCCTACAATCGCGCACTAGCAGCGGGTCGGGCGTCCGACTCACTGTGTTCGGGGAGCCAAGATGGCATCGCCTTCAAATATGTCAGCGGCCCAAGAACCCTCCAAGGGCTTTAGCGATCCAGCCAGCGGCGCCCAAGGTGGCGGCCATGGTCATGGCAGCCAATCCGCCGGTGGGTTTTTCATGCTCGCTTTGGGCTCAGTCGGTGTCGTGTTCGGCGACATCGGGACTAGTCCGTTTTATGCGATGCGCGAAGCGCTGGCCCATGCCAAGGGCTCAGGCAATCTGGAAGTAGCTGTACTGGGGGTGGTTTCCCTCGTTCTTTGGGCTTTGTTCCTCATCGTGACCCTAAAATATGTCGTGTTTCTGATGCGGGCCGACAATAAGGGTGAAGGCGGAACCTTGGCCCTCATGGCGCTGGCCCAACGCGCAATGGGCCGAAAGTCACCATGGGTGTTTTTCTTTGGCGTGATGGGCGCAGCCTTTTTCTATGGCGATGGCATCATCACGCCCGCGATTTCCGTTCTGGGTGCGATTGAAGGCCTAAAAATCGCGCCGGGTGTCGGCAATCTGTTTACGCCATATATTCTTCCTATTTCAGCAGCCATTCTGATTGGCCTATTTCTGGTGCAATCCAAAGGCACACATAAAATTGCGGCTTTGTTTGGCCCGATAACGGCCTTGTGGTTCCTAACTCTTGCAGGTCTAGGCATCTATCACATCGCGGATGATCCGCGTGTCTGGCTCGCCTTTAACCCAATCTATGGCATCCGTTTTTTGTTGGAGAATGGTCTCGTCGCTTTGGTCATTCTAGGCTCTATCTTCCTCGCTGTAACAGGTGCTGAAGCCCTCTATGCGGATATGGGTCACTTCGGGAAAAACCCGATTCGCGCCGCTTGGTTCGTCCTTGTCTTCCCATCCTTGGCGCTGAACTATCTCGGTCAAGGGGCATTTGTGCTGGCCAATCCAGCAGCAAAGGCAGATCCCTTCTGGATGATGGTACCAGAATTCGCCTTCTGGCCTGTGATGATTTTGGCAACAATGGCTGCCGTGATTGCGAGCCAAGCTGTGATCACCGGGGCCTTCTCAATGACGCAACAGGCGGTCCAGCTTGGCTTGCTGCCACGGATGCAAATCCGCCGCACCAGCGAGACCCAAGCCGGGCAAATCTATGTACCCCAAGTCAATACGTTTTTGTTGATTGGTGTCTTGGTGCTGCTGTTCTCGTTTAAGTCCTCTGGCAACCTGACATCCGCATATGGCATCGCGATAACAGGTGCCATGTTCATGGATACACTGTTGGCTGTGCCCGTGGTTACGCGTTTGTGGAAGTGGAATGGGTTCCAAGCTGCCCTATTGTTAGTCCCCATTGCTGCCTTGGACATCGTGTTTTTGGGTTCGCAAGTCCTCAAAATCCCCCATGGCGCTTGGTTCCCGCTCGTGTTGGGGGCTGCGATTGTGGTGATCATGTGGAGTTGGCAGGAAGGCAGTCAAATCCTGTCTGAGAAGACGAGGCGAGATTCGATCCCACTGCGCGACCTTCTAAAGACCCTTATGGCCCACCCCCCGCATCGTGTCGCAGGGACCGCCATTTTCTTGACGAGCGACCCGGATCTCGCGCCAGTGGCGCTGATGCATAACCTCAAGCACAATAAGGTTCTGCATGAGAAAATTGCCATCTTAAGCGTTCGTACGGCAGAAACACCGCGCGTGGCCGATGCCGACCGGATCGAAATTGAAGAAATTATCCCCGACGTCCGTGTAGTCATCGTCAATTACGGCTTTATGGAAAGCCCCAACATTCCCAAGGCGCTGACCATGTGCCGGAAGCAGGGGCTGAAGTTTGACATCATGTCGACGAGCTTTTTCTTGGGCCATCGTACGATTGTGGCGTCTAGTACATCAGGCATGCCATTGTGGCAGGATCATTTGTATATTTTCCTGTCCAAAAACGCGACCAATGCGACGGACTTCTTCCACATTCCTTCAGGACGGGTGGTGGAACTTGGCACGCAGGTCGTGGTCTAGAGCGACAGCCGCTGATTCATTTTGGTGATCGCGCAACTTTGATCCAAGCGGATCAAAACGCGCTCAGAACTTAATTGATCGCGCAACTTTGATCCAAGCGGATCAAAACGCGCTCAGAACCCCTATCCAAGGGGACTATATGGTGCTCTAGTCAGTTGGGTGAACCCGCTCGATTTTTCTCACTTTCTGCTGTGGACCGGGGATTTGTGCTTTGTCGCCGGCCTCATCCTGATGACGTTGATTTCGGCGTCAACAGCCGCAAAAATTGATCCTGGGGCACGAGTCCCGATGCAATTTGGGCTGAACGGAGAGCCCACCTGGTTGGCACCACGACGGCTTGCTCTGTTGTTCGCACCTGCCCTTGCCGCAGGCTTCGGGCTACTTTTAACGTTCCTAGCCCATCGTGTGCCAGTCGGGCAATTGACTAAAGAGGCTGTTTCATTGGGAACGTCTCGGGTGTTTATGGCCTTCACCTTTGTGCTGGCGCATTTGGTGCATCTGGCTTTTGCTCTTAAATGGCTCAACAAAGACAAGCGACGCTGAGAAATATAGCGTAACGCCCGCTTGATCTCACGACGCCGATTGCCTAGCACGACACCCACGCTCTTCAGCCTTGGAACCCAAGCCCTATGACCGCCCAACGCAAAGTCAACAAAGTCGTTCTCGCTTATTCTGGTGGTCTTGACACCTCGATCATTCTCAAATGGTTACAAGAAACCTATGGCTGCGAAGTCGTGACCTTCACGGCCGATCTGGGACAGGGTGAGGAATTGGGCCCAGCGCGCGCAAAGGCGCTGGCGGCAGGGGTAAAGCCTGAGAATATCTTCATCGATGATCTGCGCGATGAATTTGTTCGCGACTATGTATTTCCAATGTTCCGCGCCAATGCACTTTACGAAGGCGTCTATTTGTTGGGCACCTCGATCGCGAGGCCTTTAATCGCTAAGCGCCAGATCGAAATTGCGAACCTTGTGGGGGCTGACGCCGTGTGTCACGGCGCAACCGGCAAGGGCAATGATCAAGTGCGGTTCGAAGTCTCCTATTATGCTCTCAAGCCCGACGTTACGGTAATCGCGCCGTGGCGTGAGTGGAGCTTCCAAGGCCGCCCGGACCTGATCGCTTACGCTAAAAAGCACGGGATAGAGATTGCAACCGGCAAAGAGCAAGACGCGCCTTTTTCCATCGACGCCAACTTGCTGCACACCTCCTCTGAAGGCCTCGTGCTGGAAGATCCTAATGAGCCAGTTCCCGATCTGGTGTCGAAGCGGGCAGACCGTCGCACCATCACGCCTGAGGAAGCACCAGACAAAGCAACTCTGATCACCATCGGTTTTGAGCGCGGCGACCCAAATTCGATCAATGGCAAAGCCTATGGCCCTGCGGCATTGCTGGCCGAACTCAACCGGATTGGCTCCGAAAACGGCGTAGGTGGCTTGGATCTGGTTGAAAACCGCTTCGTCGGCATGAAGTCGCGCGGCTATTACGAGACCCCAGGCGGCACGATTTTATGGCAAGCCCACCGCGCGATGGAGAGCATTACGCTGGACCGTGGTGCCATGCATCTCAAAGACGAATTGATGCCGCGCTATGCCACCTTGATCTATAACGGCATGTGGTTCACGCCAGAGCGCAAAATGCTGCAGGCTGCCATCGACGCCAGCCAAGAGGATGTTTCCGGCGACGTCACTTTGAAAGTCTATAAAGGCGGGGTCTATGTTCAGGGCCGCTCCAGCCCGCTCTCGCTCTATAACAAAGAACTTATCAGCTTTGATGCTGCGGGCGGCTACAATCAAAAAGACGCCGAGGGTTTCATTAAGCTCAACGCACTTCGCCTTAGGATCGCTGCTTGGCGCGATCAGCGTACTGGCAAAAACGACTAAAATTAGCGCTTGGCCATTCGCTCCGCGCGTTTGGCGATGCGGATCAAGAGTTGCTCAACCAAAGCGGTGTCGGGGGATCCTGCCCGCTTGACTTGCCCATCGGCTTCCAAGGTCGCACTTAGGACATCTTCCAAGGCCGTGCGGCTCCACAGACCGACCTGACGGGCGACTTCGGCCTGGCGTTTCCAAAATACACCCATCTTTGGGTGCTTGAGGATGTCTGCGGCATTGCCACCACCCTCAACCCCGGCGCGGACTTGCAGCAACAAGCGGACGCGGCGGCCTGTCCCATTCAGGATCGCAACCGGATTAGCCCCACCCCCGAAGGCTTGCTCTAGGCGCTGGACCATCAAAATCGGATGACCGGAAAACGCAGCATCAATGGCTTCATCCAAACCAGCTTCACGCCCGCCAGAACCCACCGCTTCAACACAGGCCAAATCAATTAATCCAGCGGGGCCTGCATAAACGGCGAGCTTTTGCACCTCCGCCGCTACAGAATCGGTGTCTTGGGCCACTGCCTCAAGCACGGCCGACAAGGCGTCAGGCTCTATGCTGGCACCTGCGGCTTTGGCCTCTGCCCGGGCGACACCAAGCAATTCATCGCGCGTTGTCTCATAAAGTTGCAGCGACCAAGCGTGACCAGAGTCTTCAAAGGCTTTTCGCGTCTTTGAGCTCCGGCCGATATCGCCAACATCTAAGATCAGGACACCATCGGGTTTAGGGCCACCTTTTTCAACCCGCTCAAGCAAGCCCGCCAGTGCTGACGCGTCCTTTTCACCGCTTACCCGAACATGAGCAATCGCCGCGCCACCAAATAGAGATGGGCTGCTGATCGCTTCTTCTACGCCACTAGGATTGGCCTTTAAGTCATCGTCGGAAAAGCGCTTGAACTCCAGCTCAGGATTTTGAGTCCGGTGGCGGATCGCAATCCCCTCTGCCAGCCGGCGCAATTGGCCAGAATCCGGGCCGGACAGGATCACAAAATGCGGCGAAAGGTCCTTTTGCGCCGCTTTCGTGGCTGCAGACCCCGTCAGCTTCATCGTGCTGCCCGCACTTGTCGTTGAAGGTCGAGCCAAAGCCGCTCAGCGATCTGTCCGGCAACACGCTCTTCCGCGTCCGCCTGCAGCGCCACATCGCCATAGGCTTGGTCGAGGCTTTCATAGGCCACATTGGTCGTAACACTGCCGCGAATGGCCGGCATCGGAGGCGCAGCGGCCAAGACATAGGTCGCCGTTACCGTCATCTCGTTGCGAGTCGAAATGCCGTCAGTGCCCAGTGCTGCTGGTGTGAAGATCCGCTCAAATTTAACGCTTAAAACACGGGGGCTTCCCGCGCCCTTCTCCAAGACGGCCCGGCGATCTAGCTCTTGACGCAGATAATATCCGGTGCGGCCCTCGATAGCGGCAATTGTCACGGGCCCGATGCCAGAGCCCTGGGTGCTATAGACAGGCTGGAAGCCGCAGCTTGCCAAGGCGACAGACAACCCCACTAGCCAAGCAATCGCACCAAACTTCGCCAAGTCCTTGCCCATCCTATTCTCCACGGGTCACGATGTTGATGATCCGATCGGGAACCACAATGAGTTTAGCCACAGTTCGACCGGCAAGGAAATGTGCAGTTTCGGGTAAGGCCAGAGCCAAAGCTTCCAACTCTTCCTTGGACGTACCTTTGGCAACATGCAGCTCACCACGCTTTTTGCCATCTATTTGAATCGGTAGCATGATGGTTGCTTCTGCCAACAGGCTTTGATCAACTTCTGGCCAAGGCGCGGTCGAGACAAAGTCTTCGCCGCCCATGCGCGCCCAAGCTTCTTCAGCCAAATGGGGCGTAAAGGGTTGCAGCACGCGGGCGAGAATGCCCAAGACTTCCGCCCGAGCCGCCAACATGTCCGCACTCTCATCACTCTCGGCGCGACGGATATGGCCAACCAATTCATGGAACTGGGCGATCGCGCTGTTGAAGCGGTAGCTATCAATTGCCAAACTAATGGCCGCAATTGCTTTGTGGCCAGCGCGACGGAGCTCTAGTGCCGCGCCGCCAACACCCGTTGCGACGTGTAAGGGGCCGGGTGCGCCTTCTGGCAGGGCATCAAAGGCGGCCCAGATCTTCTGAACAAAGCGCCACGATCCCTCAACACCGGATTCTGACCATTCCACATCCCGCTCTGGCGGGGAATCCGACAAGACGAATAGGCGAGCGACATCGGCACCATAGGTGTCGATGATGTCTTCGGGATCGACCGTGTTGCGCTTTGACTTCGACATCTTTTCAATCGGGCCGATCACTGCAGGCTTGCCCGTGGCAATTTCTACTGCGCTGGTACCCGTAATTTCGACTTCTTCAGGGGACAGCCAAAGGCCATCTTGCGACTTGTAGGTCGCGTGCGTCACCATACCTTGGGTGAATAGGCGGCTGAAGGGCTCTGAGGTCGGCTGGTGACCAACTGCCTTCATCGCGCGGGCAAAAAAGCGCGAATAGAGCAAGTGAAGAACCGCGTGCTCAACCCCGCCAATATAGTGATCCACTGGCAACCAATGGGCGACAGCTTCCAGATCGGTTGGACGGTCCTCTGGCTGACCACAAAAGCGGGCCCAATACCAAGACGAATCGACAAAGGTATCTAATGTATCCGTCTCACGCAGGGCAGGTGCGCCGCACTTTGGGCAATCGACGTGCTTCCAGCTTGGGTGATGGTCCAAAGGATTGCCCGGTTTGTCGAACGTCACATCGTCGGGCAAAGTCACTGGCAATTGGTTTTCTGGTACACCGACGGGGCCACAGGTTTTGCAATGAACGATCGGGATTGGACAGCCCCAATAACGCTGCCGCGATACACCCCAATCGCGTAGCCGGAAGTTTACGGTGCGCTGGCCTGCCCCCAAGGCTTCCATCCGGTCCATAGCCGCCGACTTGGCCTCATCACTGGTCATCCCATCCAAGAAATCAGAGTTGAACGCGGTGCCTTGCCCCAAATACGGGCCATCGGCCAAAGTTACTGCCGAAGCATCGGCACCGTCGGGCAGGATCACAGGCTTGATTGGCAGATTATACTTCGTTGCAAACTCATAATCGCGCTGATCGTGGGCGGGGCATGCGAAGATCGCGCCAGTGCCATAATCCATCAAGACAAAGTTGGCGATCCAGACCGGCAAGGTTTGGTTCGGGTCAAATGGGTGGACGACCCGCAGGCCCGTATCAAACCCGCGCTTTTCTTGGGTTTCAATGGCTTCTTCCGAAGTGCCCGCGCGGCGGCAGGATTCACAAAATTCTGCCAAATCCGAGTCGGTTTCGGCCAAGGCCAATGCAATTGGATGATCGACCGAGATCCCGGCAAAAGAGGCCCCGAACAAGGTGTCAGGTCGGGTTGTATAGACCTCCAATCCTTCACCCACAGGCGAAGGCGTGGATGGATCAAATTGGAACCGGAACCGCAGACCCTCTGACCTACCGATCCAATTGTTCTGCATGATGCGCACTTTTTCAGGCCAACCGGTCAAGCCTTCCAGCGCCGTGATCAGTTCCTCGCCATAACGCGTGATTTGGAACATCCACTGTTCTAGATAGCGCTGCTCAACCAGCGCGCCCGAGCGCCAGCCGCGACCATCTACCACCTGCTCATTAGCCAGAACGGTGTTTTCAACTGGGTCCCAATTCACTTTGCTCTTTTTGCGATAAACAAGCCCAGCTTCGAGAAAATCGAGGAACATCTTCTGCTGGTGGCGGTAATAAGACGGCTCACAGGTCGCGAACTCACGCGACCAATCAATGGCAAAGCCCAATTGCTGCAATTGGGCACGCATTGCGTCGATGTTCTGGCGTGTCCACGCGCCCGGATGGGCACCCCGTTCGCGCGCAGCATTTTCAGCCGGCAAACCGAAGGCGTCCCACCCCATCGGGTGAAGCACCTGATCGCCCGCCGCACGCCTGCGCCGCGCAATCACATCACCCATCGCATAGTTTCGCACGTGGCCAATGTGGATACGCCCGGAGGGATATGGGAACATTTCCAAGACATAGCACTTGGCGCGCGATGGGTCGGGTGGGCCGGCCTCGAACAATTTGGCAGCGTCCCAACGCGCACGTTGGCGCGGTTCGGCTTCGCGGTGATTGTAACGTGCAGCCATGAAAGACCCTTATTGCCCCAAACCAAATGGAAACGGTGATCAGCACGACGCCGACCAACCAAACGAACTCTATGCCTTTGCCCTAGAAGCGGTCGTGCTGCCAAGCAGACACAGGCAGTTTATCCCGCTTCGATGCAGAACCTAGAGCGCTAGTCCTAGCTTGAGGTCGAGCTTGGTCGAGTTACCGCGTTTCAAGCTGGGCGATGCGCAGTTGGCGTGCCCGAGTCAAAATCGCATTCTCAATTTGGATAGCCGTATCAGGATCAACGGTCGCATCGACCCAAGCACCGGTCACGTCCTTCGCCTGACGAAAAACTTGAACTGAGAGACCATCTGCACGCAGGCGCGTGTCGAGAATATAGACCTGCACCTTAAAGCGCTCATCGGGCTTTTCAGCGACAGAATGCCAATCCGTGACATAGGTGCCGCCGAAAGGATCGGAGTCCAATAATGGCAAAAAGTTTAGCGTATCAAGCGTTGCGCGCCATAAGAAGGCGTTTACACCAATCCCAGCTTCCCCGGTGCCCTTAGCAGAGCGGCCGGAAAATAGGCCCGTACGTGCCTTTTTGGCCTGTGGTGCGGCAGCGGCGGCAGCGGCTTGATCAGTCGAAGTCGTTTTGGCGCGCGTGGCGCAGCCACCCAAACCGGCTGTGACCATGAGTGCGACGATGAGTGTAGGCGCGACAACGCGCATTGGCATGCTCCAGACTAGCTCCCCCGCCCGCCCCGGACGGAAAGAAAGGGGTCTATAGCATGAAGCTGTTCTTGCGCTAGAGTCAAAGGTGCGATCCAATGTGGCACAGACTGTGGGTCCAAACGTGCCTGGAGACAGCGCGTTGCAGATTCATCACTATAACGGCGCGATGCTCATCAAAATCGCTCGATTGCAGAAGTTCACAACAATTTAGGATTGCTCTTAAGTGAGCAAGGAAATAGTAAAGGCTTGTAGGTATCTTTGGTCTCGAGATTGCCTAGAGAGGGAAACAAGGCGTGTTTGGAAGCCGTTTGATCATGGCAGGAAGTTTGGCAGCGCTCATGGTGATGAGTGGTGGACAAGCCTTTGCGCGTGATCAAAAGACTGCAAATTCAGCCTCAACAGCCTCCCAATCCGCACAAGCACCTTGGTATGAGCGTTTCACGTTTGGTTCGGAAGTGCGAGATGGTGCGAACGCTTGGGTCCCTCGTGGTGAACTGAAAGCCGCTGTAAAAGTTGATCCCCGCAGCCGTTGGGGCATGACATTTGGTGTACAACAAGACCCAACGACAGCATTGACCCCGCGCAATGGCCAGAATTCAGGCCGTACATTGGCTGGGGCCTTCTATCAGGTCTCACCTAAGTTCCGCGTCGGTGGCGAAGTTGTTGTTCCGAACGAGCAATTGGGCGTATCCCAAAGTCGGGAACGTTCACAGCGTCGTGAGCCTGGCGTCAAAGTCGAATCAGCCTTCAAGTTCTAATCTTGATGCGTTCGCGTCGCAGACATTAAGTTATGAAAATCAAGCAGTCAGACCACTGATCATCGCCACGCCGTAAAGCCCGCTTCGTGCCAGACGGCGCATTGTTTTGGCTTGAATGCCGCCCAAGCCATAGAGGTCACAAGCCGGAAAGGCTTGTTGCAGAAAAGCCAATCGAATTGGCCCTTTTGCTCTGCCAGCGCCCGGCTTAGTGGCGCTGGGACTCTCACTTGGAAATGCTACTGAAATCAGAATCGCCCGGATACCGAGCGTCTGTGCTTTAGCAATACTAAGTCCCCGATGGGCAGAGGCAGTCTCGATCAGGCCGCCTACCTGACTTCGACGGCGCAGCCGTAATCGCTTTTCGGGCCAATGCACGCCATCCAAGCCACCTTGCCTGGCTTCACGGGGTGAAATAGTTGCCAACCGAATCGGTTGTCTTCCTTTGCCAGCAGACCGAGGCGCGGCCTTTCTGCCATAAGTCCGCTCAATCAAAATTGCTTCTGGCGGGCAGACCAAAGTCTGCCGTGCCAAATCATAGCCACGGACATCATCGGTCAGCACCACAAGGCGCGGATAGCCTGACTTCAACGGCTTTCGGAATGAGCGCAGGGCGGCTAGAAGCCTTGGCATGGACATAAACCAACGCATCGCCGAAATCATCGACAGGATCAAGCAGGCCGCACAAGCGGCGGGCCGCCCAGTCGACAGCGTCACCCTTGTGGCCGTCTCAAAAGTCCAACCGGAGGACCGAATCGACGCAGCGCTATCCGCGGGCCTGCGCGTCTATGGCGAGAATCGGGTACAGGAGGCGCAGGCGCGCTGGACTGCCCGTCGGGCTATCTACCCCGACCTAAAGCTCCATCTGATAGGTCCGCTGCAAAGCAACAAGGCCGAAGATGCAATGGCCTTGTTTGATGTCATCGAAACGGTGGACCGTCCCAAGCTGGTTGAGACTTTGGCAAGACTTGCCGGGGCCGGTAGCAAACTGCCTAAGCTGCTAATTCAGGTAAATACAGGCGAAGAGAAACAAAAGGCCGGTGTTGCACCGCGCGATCTTCCAGCATTATTGGACCTCTGCGAGGCCCGTGGACTGCCAATTGAAGGTTTGATGTGTATTCCACCTGAAGAGGAAGAGCCGGCTATGCACTTTGCCCTTCTCGCCAAGCTTGCTCAGCGCCATGGTTTGGCGATGCTGTCGATGGGTATGAGTGGCGATTTTGAGACAGCCATCAAGTTTGGCGCGACCCATGTGCGTGTAGGCTCTGCATTGTTTGGCTCGCGGGTGACCCCAATCTAATCTTTTTCGACGGAACAGGCTTCTTGCTGCGTTAGAGCCATCAAGGAGGCGACATCATCATGAGCCTAAACGCTGTCATCGCTGCCAATCGATTTGGCCTTGGAGCCCGCCCCGGCGACCTCACAAACGCTGCGCGCGATCCCAAAGCTTGGCTGTTAAGCCAGGTGGGGCAGAACCAAGCTACAAACATCCAATCTGACAATTTGCTAACGAGTGCTCAAGCCTTTGAAGCGCTTCAGACCTATCAGCAAGCACGCGCCGCCCAACAGCGTGCCGCTGCTTCGCCCAGTCCTGCAGTAAGTTTAGATGAGCGCGTACGGCTAGCTGACTTGGTAAACCAAACCACCGGTCGGGAGATCGAAGCCCGAATCCAGCATGCTGTGACCACCACAGCCCCATTTGCCGAGCGCTGGGTCCAGTTCTGGTCAAATCATTTCACCATGGCCGCGCGCAATCTGCAAACGACGCCATTCCCCGGTTCGTTTGAAAGAGAGGCAATCCGTCCCTACGTCTGGGGTCGGTTTGAAGACTTGTTGGTGAAAGCCGACACCCATGTGGGTATGCTGATCTACCTCGATCAAGCCCAATCGATTGGCCCCAATTCTCAAGCTGCGCAAAACCAACAGGGCCGCAGGCGGGCTGCAGGCCTGAATGAAAATCTAGCGCGCGAAATCCTAGAACTGCACACTTTGGGTGCTGACGGTGGCTATAGCCAAACCGATGTGACCGAATTCGCGCGCGCGCTGACTGGTTGGACAGTGGCGGGCCCGCGGCTTCGCCGATTGGCGCAAGATGCCAAGATCGGTACAACCATTTTTGTGCCCGCACTCCACGAACCCGGAGCCCGCGTGGTCTTAGGCAAGAGCTTTCCGCCCGCAGGCGAAAATCAAGCTTTGGCCATTCTGAGCCATCTCGCCCGGCAGCCGTCGGTGGCCAAGAGAATCGCGGTTAAAGTCGCGCAGCATTTTGTGGCAGACGATCCTCCTGCTGCCCTAGTAGCGCGCTTGGAATCCTCTTTCCGACAAAGCGGAGGCGATCTTTCGGCCTTAGCTAAGGCCTTAATCCAAAGCCCGGAAGCTTGGGCACCTGAAGCACGCAAGTTCAAAACACCCAATGACTTCCTGATCTCAACGATGCGAGCGAGCGGTGCCACAGCCGCCTCAACGCAGGCCCTGCGGGCAACCTTTGAGCAACTGGGGCAAACGCCATGGCGCGCGCCTAGTCCTAAAGGCTGGCCAGATGTCGCCAGCGAGTGGGCCGCCCCGGACGCCATTCTGAAACGCATTGATTGGGCCAATCTTGCGGCCGATGTAATTGGTGAGACTTTCCAGCCCATCGCCTTCGCCGAGAGCGCCTTGGGCCCCGCCCTGACTGACAAAACCAGAACTGCCATTTCCCGCGCACAGACCGCCCGTCAAGGCCTTGTGCTCGCCCTTATGAGCCCGGAGTTTCAACGCAGATGACCAACCGCCGCACACTCCTCACTGCCGGTTTGTCCGGCCTATCGCTCGCCATGTTAGGTGGGACAGCCAGTTTTGCGCAAGCCGCCCAGACATCGGGCAAGTTTGTTTTCATCATTTTGCGAGGCGCTATGGACGGCCTGACAGCCGTCGTCCCCTATAATGACCCTGCCTACCGCAGCTTTCGCGGGGCCATTGCCTTAGATGGACCTGGCGGACCCAATGGGACCCTGCCTCTCGTCGATGGCTTTGGTTTGCATCCCGCTTTAAAAGAGATGCATGGCATGTGGCAGACAGGTCAGATGTCCTTCATGCACGCGGCGGCTAGCCCCTATCGCGAACGCTCGCACTTTGACGCCCAAGACTTATTGGAAGCTGGCACCGCACAACTGACGAGCGTCCGGTCTGGCTGGATGAATCGTGCCTTAGCGATGTTGCCAAATGGCCCTACTCAAGAAGGGGTCGCTATTGGCCGAACCATTCCCTTGGTTTTGCGCGGACCCGCGAAAGCGACCTCTTGGGCCCCACCTTTAGCCCCGGAAAGCGATGGCGATACCTTGGCCCGACTATCAGACCTCTATGCCGGGGACGCCATGCTATCCAATGCCTTAGCGATGGCGATTGAAACCGACCGAATTGCTGATGGTGGGACCATGATAAGCGGTGGAGAGGGCCGCGGTCGACAAGGTGCCTATGCTCCTTTGGCCAGCGCTGCCGCGCGCATTTTGGCTGCACCCGGCGGTCCTGCGGGTGCTGTGCTGTCGTTTGAAGGCTGGGACACCCACGCCAATCAAGGTGGCGCACAAGGGCAATTGGCTAACCGATTGGAGGCTTTGGATAACGCAGTTAAAGCCCTGCGCGTCGGGCTTGGCCCGGCATGGGCCAATACGACAGTTGTGATTGCCACAGAGTTTGGCCGCACGGTTCGGGTCAATGGCACCGGCGGCACCGACCATGGCACTGGAGGGGTCTCCTTCTTGCTCGGTGGCGCAGTTAAGGGCGGCCATATGTTGGGAGATTGGCCGGGCTTGAGCCGCCTCTATGAGGACCGCGATTTGGTGCCCGCCAATGACATACGCCAACTCTTTGCCCAAGGCCTAACTAATGCTTGGGGCTTGGACCGTCAGGCTGTACTGTCACGCGTATTCAGCGCCTGACAGCACAGCCATAGCCGACCTATTTAGTACCAAACACCTGCTGGAAGAACAGGGTTTCCGCTTCACGTTGAGCGTCGCGGTTCCCCTTCTTGGCGAAGCCATGGCCTTCATCTTTGGCGACCATGTACCAGACTTGGCCACCATTGTTGCGGACTTTTGCGACGATCTGATCGGCTTCTGAGATCGGCACGCGTGGATCGTTTGCGCCTTGGATCACAAACAAGGGCTTAGTGATCTTGGAGGCATTATTTAATGGCGCGATTTTTTCATGAAACGCGCGCATGGCAGGATCACGCTCGTCACCATATTCGACCCGGCGCAAATCACGGCGGTAGCCATTGGTGTTTTGCAGAAAGGTCGTGAAGTTTGAGATGCCGACAATGTCGATGCCACCGGCCAAACGATCATTGAAGTTAGTCATGCTGGCCAGCACCATATAGCCGCCATATGAGCCGCCATAGACCACCACTTTACGCTGGTTGAGGTCTGGTTGGGTCGCGATCCAATCCAAAAGCGCGCCTATATCTTTGACTGAATCCTCGCGCTTGAAGCCATTATCGAGATCGACATAGGTTTTGCCATAGCCGGTTGAGCCCCGCACGTTCGGGAAGATCACCGCGGCACCAAGTTCATTCACCCAGTACTGGACGGTTGAGGAGAAGCCAGGGCGTGATTGGCCTTCGGGACCACCATGAATATTGATGATCACGGGAGCTTGGTTTGAAGCGCTCGCATTCTTGGGTTTGTAAATGTAGGCCGGAATGGTTAGTGCCTTACCATCTACCTTATCAAAAGTTGGGTAGTTAAAGAAGCTTGGCTCCACAAAGTTGGTTGGGTTTAGGCCACCAATTTCACTCATGGTCCAGCGTGTCATCTGCTTTGTAGCGACATCATACGTATAAGCATCGCCCGGAGCCTTGGCTGTCGAGAGCGTCATGCCTAAGCGCTTGGAATCAGCATCCCAATCCACGCCACCGACTAGGCCGACCGGGAGGGCAACCAATTCAGCTTTGGCCCCTTTGGCAGTATTTTGTAGATAAAGTTTTGAAAGCCCATTCTCATTGACGGTATAGGCCAGCGTTTTGCCATCAGGAGACAGGTCAAAGCCCTCGACGTCCCAGTTCATCGTAGATGACACACGGGTCCGTACACCGGTCGCCAAATCTAAATGAACCAGATAGGAAAACTCCGAGCCTTCGTCTGTCAGGATATAAATCGACTTGCCATCTGCCGCGAAAGTCCCGCCATCGTAGGCAACTTTCAGGTCAGGTGTGATGGGGGTCAAAGTCCCGGTTGCAACATCCAATGTCCAGCGCTTGGAGTAGTTCACCGAAATGCCCTGCGCCAACAAAATGGTTTTGCCATCATCGGAGAGGTCAGCAATGCCAAAGCCGCCCTCAGCGCGATAGACTAAACGCCGGCTGTCGGGCTGTTCTGGATTGGCAATCACGATGTCGCGAACCGCCGTGCCATTGCGAGTGACCGTCCAAGCGGCCAGCTTACCGTCTTTGGTAAAGCGGACACCAGCATTCTGTGTGCCCGGCTCGGTAAAGGCTTTAGCAAGGCCAGTCGCACGATCAAACAAATAGGCTTGGGTGAACTCATCACCCCCTTTGTCCTTGCCAAAGACGAAGCTGCCGCCCGAATTTGGGCGGACGGCCGCACCGCCAACAGGCTCTGCATAATAGGTCAACTGGTTGCGCGCGCCCATCGGCATTTTGACTTCATGGATTTGGGGCACATCGCCAAAGCGGGTGGAAATGAGAATGCCACCGTCGGGTAAGAAGTCTTGGAAGGAAGCAGCCCTCGTATTGGTGTATTGAATCAGGCGCTCGCGAATGGTTTCGGGCGTGACAGGCACATTCTGCATGACCAATTGACCCGACGTGCGGGTCTCCACCGCAGCAGCAGGGGCAGTTTGGGCCGTTGCAATCGCCATCGCCATGGGCGAGACAGAAAGCGTAAGCGCAAGGACGATGGCACGGGTCGAAATCATTGTGAGCTCCTTCAAGGGCGACTGTCGCATTGGTCAAAAAACGATATCCAGCGTAAACGCACAGCGTCATTCTGACTTTGAGTGATAAATCTAGCAAAGCCCCACGAGATGCGAAAGGTAAATCATGTTGAAATCCAGTAAGCCTTTTGAAAAGCTCGTGATCGCCAGTCACAACCAGGGCAAGCTCAAAGAAATCGCCGCTCTTGTTGCCCCATTTGACGTAAACGTCATAAGCGCGGGGGATTTGGGCGTGCCTGAGCCCGAAGAAACCGAAACGACTTTCATTGGCAATGCCCTATTGAAAGCGCGAGCCTCATGCCTAGCAACCGGCCTTCCCGCATTGGCGGATGATTCGGGACTTGAGGTGATGGCACTAGACCGTGCACCTGGCATTTATTCTGCCCGTTGGGCGGGACCTGATCGCAACTTCTACGCCGCTATGGCTGAGATTGAACGACAATTGCTAGCGAAAGGCGCGACCGACCGCTCAGCCCGCTTTGTGTGCGCCTTGGCGTTGGTTTATCCAGATGGCCGAGAACAGGCGTTTGAAGGCGAAGTGGTGGGTGAAGTGGTGGCCGTACCGCGTGGCACGAATGGTTTTGGCTATGATCCGATCTTTATCGCCAAAGGGCACACAAAAACCTTTGGCGAATTGGACCCCGAAGTGAAGCACGCGATGAGCCATCGTGCGGACGCCTTTGCGAAATTTGTCGCTGCAGTCCTCTCATGATTGAGCGGCGTTTGGGGCTCTATGTCCATTGGCCCTATTGCGCGGCGATCTGCCCTTATTGCGACTTCAACGTCTACAAAGCACGCGGGCAAGAAACAGAGCCCTTAGTGTGCGCCATTCTGGCCGATATGGGTTATTGGCGCGACCAGACAGGCAAGCGCCCTTTGACGAGTCTATTCTTCGGTGGCGGCACGCCAAGTTTGATGGACCCAGACCAAGTTGCCCGCATCATCGAGCAAGCTGAGCACCTTTGGGGCTTTACCGATGACTTTGAAGTCAGCCTTGAAGCAAATCCGACGGACGCAGAGGCCGCTCGCTTTCAGGACCTTCGCCTCGCAGGTGTCGAACGGCTGTCGCTCGGCCTGCAGGCATTAGATGACACGAGTTTGAAGGGCCTTGGCCGATTTCACAGCGCGCAGGAAGGTTTGGCAGCCGCACGTCTGGCCCGCACGATTTTCCCCCGCCTATCCATTGATTTGATCCACACCCGCCAAGGCCAGACCCTAAGCGCGTGGCAGCAAGAGTTGAACCTCGCCCTCACGCTGTCGCCCGATCATGTTTCGCCCTATCAATTGACAATTGAGGACGGAACAGCCTTTGCCCGCGCTGTTGGGCGTGGCGCGTTACACTTGCCAGACAATGATCAAGCAGCGGATTTCTACCTTTTGACCCAAACTGTCCTCGAGCAAGCGGGGTTTGATGCTTATGAGGTTTCTAACCATGCCAAAGGGATCACGAATAGGTCACGGCATAACGTGCTCTATTGGACGTCGCAGGATTGGATAGGTCTCGGTCCCGGTGCCCATGGACGATTGGGATGGGGCGCAACTCGGCGTGCCACCAAGGCCCATCTCCGTCCAAAAGCTTATTGCGACGGGGTCGCCTTAAACGGTCATGGCGTCTCAGAAGACGAATTATTGTCAGAAGACGCTGTGCGCGATGAGTTCTGGCTAATGGGCTTGCGCATGCAAGACGGGGTAGTCATCAAGAATGCGCCCGGCGGCCCCCTCCCCGAAGATCAAATTCAGTTGCGCTTGCGCCAAGGCCTGATGTGGCAAAACCCAACCCATCTTGGATTGACCGCTGAAGGACGCCTCGTTGCCGATACCATCATCGGAGAATTATTGGCTAGCGGAGACTAACCAGCCCGCCGCGCCCGCCATTGTTGCGCACTTTGCCCCCACGCATTGACTTGGAATTCATGCATGGGCTCTGGCATTCTAGTTGGCCCTAAATTGGTTGACCCCAAACGTGCAGCCAATTGTTCAGAGGGCTTATTTGCTGGATCAATAATGTGGATGATATTTGTCCAGCCCAAGTGGTCTACCACCCAGTCCATACAGGCTGTTGCCGCCTCGACCCCATAGCCCTTGCCGGTGGCCTCGGGTGCCAAACCCCAGCCAACCTCCGTGCCGGGCCAGCCTTCAGGCATCCATGGACCGATGCGGCCTACCCACTGACCAGTATCGCGCTCAATGACAGAAAACATCGAAAAGCCGCGAAGCGACCAAGCACCCGTTATGGCCGCCAATTGCCGCCAAGCCATGGACTCTGGCAAAGCACCGCCGATGAATTGCACATGGTCGGCGTTTGCCATCATCGCCGCGAAAGCAGGGAAATCGTCCTGCGTAGGTGGACGCAGGACCAATCTCGCGGTGGTTAGGGTTGGACCGATCGCCATGATTAAGCCAGCGAGGGCTCAATCTCTTTGCAGGCAGCCAACAGGCCGTTCACGGCTGCCACTGACTTTGCCCACATGTCTTTTTCAGCGTCATCCATCGGGAACTCGATGATATTCTCGATACCACCGGCACCAATCACCGCTGGCACGCCGACATACATGTCGTTAATGCCATACTGGCCAGTCAAATGGCAGGCGCATGCCAAGACACGCTTTTTATCTTTCAAGAAAGAAGCAGCCATCGCGATCGCGCTTTCGGCTGGCGCATAATAGGCCGACCCAGTCTTCAACAGCGCGACGATTTCGCCGCCACCGCCGCGGGTGCGCTTCACAATTGCGTCGAGTTGTTCTTGCGTGATTTTGCCCTGTTCAACCAAAACAGGCAGCGGCAACCCACCGACCGTGGAGTACCGCACCATTGGCACCATGTCGTCGCCATGGCCACCGAGGGTCCAAGCATGAATGTCTTCGACTGCAACTTTAAAATGCTCTGCCAAAAACCAGCGGAAACGCGCGCTGTCCAGAACGCCAGCCATGCCGCAAACCATATGGTGAGGTAGGCCGGAGAATTCGCGCAGGGCCCAAACCATGGCATCAAGCGGATTGGTAATGCAGATGACAAACGCGTTTGGCGCATAGGTTTTGATGCCTTCGCCAACAGCTTTCATCACTTTAAGATTGATCCCGATTAAATCATCGCGGCTCATGCCAGGCTTGCGGGGCACACCGGCAGTGACGATGCAGACGTCGGCACCGGCAATGGCGGCATAGTCGTTAGCGCCTTTGATGTCGATATCGGAACCAAAAACTGGGCTTGCTTCATCAATGTCCAAGGCTTTGCCCTGTGGCACACCTTCAGCGATGTCGAACAAAATAATGTCACCCAGCTCTTCGCGTGCCGCGATATGGGCCAATGTGCCACCAATCATGCCTGCACCGATGAGCGCAATCTTCTTACGAGCCATATTTGTTTCCCTTCGGACTAGATTCTTGCGTGTCATAGGCGCTCTAGCGCGCGTTTGAAGGCACTGCAACGAAAGAGAGCGGGCAATTGTGCGATTGGCCTAACAGAGCGGCAAATTTTGCCCGTTAACCGGATCGACCCGGCAGTGTTTACCATGTTTGGCAAACATCGACTTTGATATCACCTTAAAAATATACATAAAATACAATTGATTATATGATTAACGATGCTGGCATGCCTTTTGCGGAGCTGTCTACTGAGTTTGCGGACTGACCCTCAAAGTAGCGAGGGTTCCGCCTGAATGGCTGGAAGGACTTTAGAAGATGGCAAATAGCGTCCACACAAATATGGGTGCAATGGTCGCACTTCAAAATTTGAATGCGACCTCGCGTGAACTGAGTGTTACCCAAAGCCGGATCAATACCGGTTTGAAAGTTGCTAAAGCACAAGACAATGGCGCGATCTATAACATCGCCCAACAGCAACGCTCTGAAAATTCTGCCTACAATGCGGTTGCTGACGGTTTGAATCGGGCAAAGTCGATTGCTGACGTCGCGCTGGCTGCCGGCGAAGCCCTCTCGGACATTTTCACCCAGATGCGCGAAAAGGCGGTTGCGGCATCAGATACCTCGATCTCGGCAACAAGCCGCCAGGCCTATAACTCCGAATTCACCGCCCTACGTGACCAAGTGCCCTCGGTCATTGCAAACGCGGTATTCGACGGTGCCAATATCCTCGGTGGTGGTGCGAACTTGACGTTCCTGGCAAATACGACCGGCAGCCAAACCATTACCTTGCCGACTCTCGATCTAGCCCTAGGCGCTGGTGCCGGTACAGCAGTGGCGTCTCCTGCGGTTGATATCTATCTAGGCGCAGCCTCAGACTTGAGCACGGCAGTTTTAGCCGCAACGTCGCGAGATCAGGTCGTTGCCTCGCTCAACTTCATCAACTCAGAGCTGGCGCGCCTCGGCGCATCAGCCAAGCGGGTTGAAAACCACTCGATCTTTGTTTCCAAATTGCAAGACGCGATCACTGGCGGCATCGGCAATCTGGTTGACGCAGACCTTGCCAGCGAAAGTGCTCGCTTGCAGTCGCTTCAGGTCAAACAACAATTAGGCACGCAGGCACTCTCGATCGCCAACCAGGCGCCTCAGACCATCCTGTCGCTGTTCCGGAACTAAAACCCAAAGTATAAAGCGGAGGCAAGCCGGATCAAAGTTTCTTGAACCAGCTGGTAATTTACGAAATATTCACCATGTTTCCGCAACAACTACTGTAAGTTAATTTGGGTCATCTCACCATAAAACTTGTTGAGACTGGCCGGGTGATTAAAAAAGAAAGACCGAACCATGTCAGGTAGTGTGCATACAAATATGGGAGCCATGACAGCTCTCCAGAACCTGAACAAAACCAATCGCGAAATGGACGGCATTCAAAACCGGATCAATACGGGCTTGAAAGTCGCTGTGGCGAAGGACAATGGTGCGATCTACAACATCGCCCAACAGCAACGGTCGGAACTCTCCGCTTACGACGCGGTTCGCAACAGCTTGAACAGAGCCAAGTCGATCGCCGACGTTGCCTTGGCAGCCGGTGAACAGATTTCCGATATCTTCTCGCAAATGCGCGAGAAAGCGGTTGCCGCCTCAGACGCCTCGGCCAGCGTAACCTCCCGGGCGGCTTATAATGCCGAATTCATCGCGTTGCGCGACCAAGTCGCCTCGGTCATTGCTAACGCCGTGTTTGACGGTGGCAATGCCATTGACGGTGCGGCCGCCAACTTCACCTTCCTCGCGAACTCGACGGGCAGCTTGACGGTTAACCTGCCAATCATCGACCTCAGGCTGGTCACGGGGGCTGGCACAGCAATCGCTGCCCCCGCTGCAGACGTTTATCTAGGCACAACTGACGTCCTCGACACGGCGGTTAACGCTGCCACCGTTCGTGATCGGATTGCGGCCTCACTTGAATTTGTGAACTCGGAACTGGCGCGCCTTGGGGCCTCGGCTAAACGCATCGAGAATCACGAGATTTTTGTGGGCAAGCTGCAAGACAGCATCAAAGGCGGGATCGGCAATCTGGTCGACGCCGACCTCGCGGTGGAGTCCGCTCGCTTACAGGCAGCACAGGTGAAACAACAATTGGGTACCCAAGCCCTGTCGATTGCAAACCAAGCGCCGCAAAGCATCTTGAGCTTGTTCCGCCAATAGTCCGGTAACCTAAGCCCGGGTCACGCCGGGCGTACGAAACTGTCGAGCACTTTCTTCTCGCCAGACTTTTCAAACTGAATGGTCAGCTTTGACCCTTCAACGTGACGCACCGCACCATAACCAAATTTATCATGAAAGATACGCTGGCCGACCGTAAAGGTGGCATCTTTAGCCCCCGTCCGCGCCAGAAGTTTGGCTTCGCCATCAATGATCGGGCCACCAAAACCTTTTGCCATGCCTGGTGTAAGCTTGCCTAAAGCAGCAGCAGCTTGCGCGCGCTTCCAACCCGGACTTTCATAACCCGTTCCAAAGCCATTGCCCGGTTGGGTCGAAAGCGGACCATAAGCAGCAAATCGCTCGGCTGCGCCGCCAGTGCCCTGATTGAAATAGCCGGTATCTGAGACAGCATCGACGTGGCCATCGGGGAGTTCATCCACAAAGCGGCTGGGCAAGACGCTGTTCCATCGCCCATAAATTTGGCGATTGGCAGCAAAACTAATCCGCGCACTTTCTCGGGCACGCGTGATGCCAACATAGGCAAGTCGGCGCTCCTCCTCTAAAGCCTTGTCGCCTTTTTCATCTAATGCGCGTCTGGAAGGAAACACTTCCTCTTCCCATCCAGGCAGAAATACCAATGGCCATTCAAGGCCCTTGGCGGCATGGAGGGTGAGAATTTGGACCGCGTCGCCTTCTTCTGTGCGATCTAGGTCCATGACTAATTCAATATGTTCCAGATAAGCTGCCAGCGTATCAAACTGGCCCATCGAGCGGACCAATTCCTTCAAGTTATCCAGTTTGGAAACCGACTGGGGATTTTTGTCCGCCTTTAGCATGTCGGTGTAGCCACTCTCATCCAAGATGAGTTCAGCCAATTCGGTGTGCGGCAACTCCAATGATTTTTTACGCCAGTGTTCTAATTGATGGATAAAGCGGGTCAGCCCCGTACGGGCAGGACCTTTCAGTTCGTCGCTACCCAATAATTGGCTCGCCATGGTGAATAAGGGAATGCCAGCCAGCCGAGCAGCCGTGCCTAGCCGCTGCACACTTGTGTCACCAATCCCACGCTTGGGCACATTGACGATCCGCTCAAAGGCCAAATCATCATCGAGTGAACGAATGAGACGCAGATAGGCGTGCGCATCGCGGATTTCCGCCCGTTCAAAGAAACGCGGCCCACCAATGACTTTATAGGGAATCTGCAGCATCAAAAAGCGCTCTTCGAAAGCACGCATCTGCCACGACGCCCGCACCAAGACCGCGCTCTCATCATACCGGCGGCCTGTGCGACGCCATTGCTCAATATCATCAGCAATCAAACGCGCTTCAGCTTCACCATCCCAAATGCCGCGTACCAGCACTCGGTCTCCCTCTGGAATTTCCGTCCAAAGGGTTTTGCCAAGGCGATTTTTGTTGCTGGAAATTAAATGGCTGGCAGCTGCCAGAATATGAGGGGTCGAGCGGTAATTTCGCTCCAATCGCACGATCTTAGCACCGGGGAAATCATGCTCAAAGCGCAGGATATTGTCGACTTCGGCTCCACGCCAACCATAAATGGACTGGTCGTCGTCACCAACGACGCAGATATTCTTCCTTTTTCGTGCCAAAAGGCGAAGCCAAAGATATTGGGCGACATTGGTGTCCTGATATTCATCGACCAGAATGTATTTGAAGCGATCATGATACTCCGCTAGCAAGTCAGGCTCTTTCAGAAAAAGGCTGATGGTTTCCAGCAAGAGATCGCCGAAATCGACGCAATTCAGGACCTTTAGGCGGGATTGATAGAGGGAATAAAGCTTGCCACCTTTGCCATTGGCAAACAGAAACGCCTCCTCCGCTGGCACTTTATCCGGTGTGAGTGCGCGGTTCTTCCATCCATCAATCAAACTCGCAAGAAAACGCGGCGTCCAGCGCTTTTGGTCGATGTTTTCTGCCTCAATCACCTGCTTCATCAAGCGGATCTGATCATCGGTATCCAACACCGTAAAGCTGGGCTTGAGTCCCACCAATTCCGCATGGCGACGCAAGATCATCGCACTCGTGGAATGGAACGTACCAAGCCAACGCAACCCTTCCGCCGCTGGACCAATGAGAAGCTGAGTGCGATCGCGCATTTCGCGTGCGGCTTTATTGGTAAAGGTAACAGACAGGATTTCCCACGGCTTCGCGCGACCTGTCGCCAGTAATTGTGCCAACCGCGACGTCAGCACCTTTGTTTTACCAGTCCCAGCGCCAGACAACACCAATACCGGGCCATCCAAGGCTTCAACCGCCTCTCGTTGCTGATCATTAAGGCCCAACATCCACGGGTGCTCAGGCCCACCTGCAGGCCCAACCGCAGCACCGGGCGCGCGCGCCATCGCACGTTGAGAAATCGTCAAGGCTGGTTGGGAAGAATGGGGTTCACTGGACATGGCGTTGATTCGCTAAGATAAGAACGATAAGCGAACATAGGGATTAAATGTGTGCTTGTCGCGTAGTTCACGCAATCGCGTCCGTGAGAGGCACTGGGCCACTGTTTTGCCGCAAATTGGATTATGACTGGTATGATGATACGCAACCTACTCCTGACCAGCGCTTTATTCTGTTCGATGACTGCCTCGCATGCAGTGGCACAATCCTTTCGCACCATTGAATCCGCGCCTTTACAAGAGGTTGGCCCGTGGGGCGCAGCTGCCCTGCCCCTTGGTCTAGAGCGTCTCGAAAGCGACCTTTGGCAGGGCGCTGACCCCGGCACATTAGCCATCGCTTTTGAACGGATCGGCCCAGATTTGCGCTTTCCCGCCCTGCAGCGTTTGGTTCGCCAAGCGGTATTTTCAGGTGGTGCTGCCCCAGCGGGTGACTTTGATTTAGCCCGTGCCCGATTTCTTGCGGCCAATCGCTTAGGCCCATCGGAAGCAGCGACGCGCCTTTTCCAAACCGTGCCGCGCCTAAGCGCCGACCCAGCCTTACTCAGTCTAGCAATTGATGCCGCTTTTCGCGCGGGCCGCACCGATGAGGCCTGTGGCTGGGTTGCTTCACAAGGTCAAGAAGACGCCAATACTGCGAGCTCAAGTTGGCTTGAGACAAGGGCCACTTGCTATGCGCTGAATGGGGAGGCCGCAGCAGCCAATCTTTCGGTTGATCTTGCTCGGGGCAAAGGCCAAACCGATACTTGGCTGGGCCGCGCCGTTGCTGCGGCCTCTGGCCCGGTCACAAATCCACCGCCCTTTCGTGCAGATAGTGGCCGCGCGCTGGTTCTGAGCATGAAGGCGCAATTGAAATTGCCAAAAGCGCTGGCAAGCAATGGAGACCCGTCTGCGCTTTCTGCGCTGATAAACTGGCCAGACTTTGTAAGCCTTGTACCCGCTGACGAAGCCGCCCCTTTGGTGCGCCGTGCAGCCCAAACTGGAGTCGCTTCGCCTGCCCAAGAAGCGCTTTTGCGGATCCCGCTGCCGCCACCTATAATGCCAGTCGCACCAGTAACCGAAGCGACCATTGGCCCTCAGATCGAAGCAGCTGCGCCACCCATCGCTGAGACCTTTGCCCAGATTATAAGGCAAACGAACACGGCACAGGGCCGTGCTTTAGAAGCCCGTTTGCTGAAGGCTGACTTGCAGAATCTAGTCGAAACCGCTCCTGAGCAGATCCCCGCAGTGGCTTTACCACTCTTGGCAGAGGCAGCGCTTTGGGCCGGAGATATCCGGCTTGCAAAAGCGCTTGAGGTCCGCAGCCCAATGCCACTGTCGCCTCGGCAACGTTTAGTGCTAGCCATGCTGGATCCGCTGCCCAATGATCGACCGGTCCAACGCCACATTGAGGCCGCGACCAACCCGAGTAGCCAACGCCAAGCTATTCGCGACGCTTTGGTCGCTTGGTCTGCCGGCATGCCAACATTGGGCGGACTCGCGACCTTGGTTCAGCCTGGTCTACCGGACATAAAGGGTGGGCAAGCTGGTATGCGAACAGCGCTAACATTGGCTGCAGAGCGGGGATCGAAAGGCGAAGTGGCCCTATTGGTTGGCTTGGCGCTTCAAGGCCAAGAGCCTGCAAGTGCAGATGCCGAGACCGTAGCGATTGCCGTGCGGGCTTTGCGCCGCGTAGGTTTGTCGACCCAGGCTGTGGATCTGGCACGAGAGTACCTGCTGGCTTTAGACATGGTGGTGCCAACGCGCGCCGCTGCTGCATCGACGCCGGCAGTTAATGCTGTTGCCGCGAAACCAAATCTAGCATCGGCCGCCCAGCCTAATGAGCCAAAGCCCGCGCCAATAACGCGCACACTTCCATCCGCACCTGTGCCTAAGGCCAAAACCAAAGCCCCATCGAAGCCCAGTTGGACCCCGCCTAAGTGAACGCGCTGATTGAAGCCTTTTTGGAAATGATTGGGGTCGAGCGTGGCGCAGCGCGCAACACGCTAGATGCGTATCGGCGCGACCTGTCCGATTTCGCTGCGTTTCTGGCGGTGCGGGGTGTTGAGGCACGCTCTGCCAATTATGAAGATATCGAGGCTTTTGCGCAGGATTTAAGTGTTCGCGGCTTGAGCAGCACAACCATGGCGCGACGACGGGCGGCATTGCGGCAATTCTATCAATTTGCCGTCAATGAAGGGTGGTGCCCTGATGATCCGACTAGACGGTGGGATGGACCCAAACGAGCACGCACCCTACCGAAGACAGCAGAAGTGTCCGACATCGATGCGCTGCTTGTCGCAGCCAGCCGCCTTAAGGGCTGGAAAGCGTTGCGGGCTGCCTGCCTGATAGAGCTAGTTTATGGCTGCGGGTTGCGGGTAACCGAATTGGTTGGCTTACCAATACGGGCAGTGCCCAAACCAGAAACTGCGGCTATGCGTATTAAAGGTAAAGGCGGCAAGGAACGCTTGGTGCCTCTGGGGTCCCATGCTCGACATGCCTTGGATGCTTGGCTTGAGGTCCGTGTCCACAGTTTGCCAGATGGTGCCCAAGGCGCCGAAGCTAGCAAGTTTCTGTTTCCGGCCAGAGGCAAAGCTGGCCATTTAGGGCGGCGCGAATTTGCGCGTCTTTTAGACGCCCTAGCAATTGAGGCAGGTCTCGACCCCAATAAAATGAGCCCACATGTGCTGCGCCATGCGTTTGCAACCCATTTGGTGGAGGGGGGTGCTGATCTGCGGTCCGTTCAAGTCATGCTGGGCCATGCCGATATCGCGACGACGCAGATTTACACCCATGTAGCGGACGCCCGCCTGACAGAGCTGGTCACGCGGAACCATCCCCTAGCGTTTCGCACAAAAAAGGGCCCCTAAGGACCCTCTAGGCGATTTTGAGTTGATCTCGTGTAACTCTTTAAGCGATGTTTCGCTTCGCAGCACGGATCATGGCCGCTTCGTCTAAGAAAGCCTGCTCGCGCTTTGCCTTTGACGCATTTGTCCGGCTTACACGACGCTCTTCCAGCATCTCAAACTTTTTTTGCTCTTCAAAAGCCGCTTGTAAGTCGCCCCGCAGCGCTTCCAATTGTTCTTCGACGCCCAAGAGCGAAGCTTCAAGATTGGCACGTTGAGCAACCAGAACTTGGGAATAGGCAACCCAATGGCTCATCATGGCAGGGTCTGCTTCGGCACGTATGCGCTCGCGCTTTTCGGAGATTAAGAGATCCCCTTTCTTCCGCTCAATATCTTCACGCGTGCGCTCGGCCGCGCTGATCAGCATCTGTACGCTGTCGACCTTATGCTTGGCCAATTTGATTAGCGTTGAGCCGGTTTTCATTACTACTGTCCCTGCGTTACAGGTTTTCCTGCGTTACAAGTCCTATCTACACGCTGTGGGTTAAGAAATCGCTCTTTCGATCTTTAGAATTTTCTCATGGGTAGGAAGACAGCATCATCAGCTCAAACACTTACTTCACCTATGGCATCAACTCCCGCTTCAGCTTTGCGTGATCATGATGTCTGAAAGTCTTTGGAAGGTCTCGGCAAAGGCGGTCCGCTCTTGTTTGCCCTGACTTAGGAACTCTTCAAGTGGCTCTGCCAAGGCTATGGCACGATCTGTCCCGGGGTCGGCGCCACGCCGATATGCCCCCAAGCGGATTAGTTCTTCCATATCCGAATAGGCTGCCAAGGCACGCTTGGCATCACGAACCAAGATTTGTTCTTCGGGCGCATGGCATTCTGGCATGAGGCGCGAGACAGACTTCAGAATATTCAGCGCGGGAAAGCGGCCCCGTTCGGCAATCGCCCGCTCAAGTACCAAGTGACCGTCAAGAATGCCGCGCACAGCGTCCGCGACGGGTTCGTCATGATCGCCGCCATCAACCAGCACCGTGAAAAGACCCGTAATCGACCCGATCTGATCGCCGCCCATTTGCGCACCGGGGCCCGCGCGCTCCAGAAGTTTTGGCAGCTCTGCAAATACTGTCGGCGTATAGCCCTTCGTTGTCGGCGGTTCACCAGTGGCCAAGCCGATCTCGCGCTGGGCCATGGCAAAGCGAGTCACACTATCGAACAGACAGAGGACTTGTAGGCCTTGGTCGCGGAAATGCTCGGCAACAGCCAGCGTCGTGTAGGCTGCTTGGCGGCGCTTTAGGCTGCTTTCGTCCGATGTCGCCACGACCACGACTGAACGACGTAAGCCCTCAGTCCCCAAAGTGTCCTCTACAAATTCCTTTACTTCTCGACCGCGCTCGCCAATCAAGCCGATTACGACCACATCTGCCGCAGCACCTTTTGCCAATTGTGACATGAGGACAGATTTACCCACGCCAGACCCAGCGAAGATGCCCATGCGTTGGCCTTGGCATAGGGCGCAAAAAGCATCGATTGCGCGAATCCCCGTCTCCATCCGCTCGCCCACGCGAACACGGGTATGGGCTGGAGGTGGCACGCCCCTTAAAAGTCGAGGGTGGGATCCGTTCGCCACAGGCGGGCCGCCATCAACAGGATTACCAAACGCATCAATCACGCGTCCGAGCCAAGCCGAGGACGGGGCGATCATGGGCGAAGTCCCTTCGAAGACAAGGCTTGCCCCCGCGCGCAGACCTTCAACCGTTTCAAATGGCATCAAAAGGGCGCGCCCATCTCGATAACCGACGATTTCTAGGCGGGCATAACCTTCTGCCGCTTCAACAATTGCGCGAGCGCCCAGAGCCATCGCTTGTGGTGGACCACTTGCCTCCACCATCAGACCTTTGACCGCAACAATCCGACCTTCATAGCGCGTATGGTCCTGACGCTTCAGCGTCTCGGCCAAATCAGCCAAGCGGACACCGTGGCTTAGTCGTGAATGTCCTTCTGGACGCATCCTGCTGCGCTACTTTCCGTTCTAAACCTGTCACACTTAAGACGTCATGTGAAGAAATGAGTGAACATGGTTGATAAAGTCGCATTTGAAGTGCTTCGCGTTAACCTGTCGTAAAGATCAATTCGGCAAACGTAGCGCCAACATATGGAAAATGTCAGACAAGCCGCAAAAAGCGGTTAACCATCTTTAAGCAAATCAGCTTAGGCATGGGTCGTTGGTTGTTACACCGCCCATTCAGGGCATGTCGGAGGGGGCTCCATGCGGGTTCTGTTAATTGAAGACGATAGCGCGACGTCGCAGTCGATTGAGTTAATGCTGAAGTCTGAGGGCTTCAATATATACACGACTGATCTTGGCGAAGAAGGTGTCGACCTAGGCAAGTTGTATGACTACGACATTATTTTGTTGGACTTGACCTTGCCTGACATGAATGGTTTCGATGTATTGCGACAATTGCGCAATTCTCGCGTCGGTACGCCAATCCTGATCTTGTCAGGAACAAGCGATATTGACACCAAAGTCCGTGGCCTGGGCGTTGGCGCAGACGATTTCGTCGCGAAGCCTTTCCACAAAGACGAGTTAGTTGCCCGCATCAACGCCGTCGTTCGTCGCTCGAAGGGCCATTCGCAGTCGATGATTCGGACTGGCGACATCGTGGTGAACCTCGATCAGAAAACAGTGGAAGTGAACAATCAGCGCGTTCATCTCACCGGCAAAGAATATCAGATGCTAGAACTGCTCTCCTTGCGAAAAGGCACGACCCTGACAAAGGAAATGTTCCTAAACCACCTTTATGGCGGCATGGACGAGCCTGAACTCAAGATCATCGACGTCTTCATCTGTAAGCTTCGCAAGAAGCTGGCAGCGTCCGCCGATGGCCAGCACCACATTGAAACAGTATGGGGCCGTGGTTACGTGCTGCGGGACCCGACCCCAGGCGAGCAATCTGCTGCTGCTTAAGAGCCCGCCAAGCCATCTCTTTGATTTAAGTTATCTTTAAAAGGGCTCGTCATTTGGCGGGCCCTTTTTTAGTTCCGATTAACCACATGGCACAATACTTGCTCATGAGGAAAAAGAGACACACAAGGTGTCTGACAATGGAACAATGAAATGAGAAGTGCCCCACTTTACACCGTTAAAGCTTCATTTCGCCCTCGGGAATTGCGGGACTATAACGAGCCTGTGATACGCCCAGCCATTCGCCTCCAAGTCCGCCCGACCTTCTGGCAGCAGTTGCGGAAGGTTTTTGGCCTTTAATTCGTTATTTTGGTCTTGAAATGAGCCGCGCGCAGCCATTGGTATAAATACAGGGCAAAGCGTAGAAATCGCTTTCCCTGCGTGTCCAGCTGATCTATTTGTTATAACAAAGAGACCAGCCTAGGACAAAGACTATGACCCCACCAGCAACGGCGTTGCGCAATTATGACGCGGTAGAGCTGCGCCGATTAGATGTCGCCCACCACTTACCCGCGCAAGCGGATTATGGCGAGATTCGTGATCTAGGCGGTTCGCGCATTATCACCCGCGCTGAAGGCTGCCAGTTCTGGGATATAGATGGAAAAGCCTATCTCGATGGCATGGCTGGGCTGTGGTGCGTTGGCGTGGGCTATGGCCGCAAGGAATTAGCCGACGTCGCCCATGAGCAGATGTTAGAACTGCCATATTACAATAGCTTCTTTAAGACAGCCACCGCGCCAGCCGTGCGCTTAGCCGCCAAAATCGCCGGCATCACGGGCGGCGAGTTGCAGCATGTGTTCTTCAACTCCTCGGGTTCTGAGGCCATTGACACGATGTTCCGCATGGTTCGCCACTATTGGGCAGTTCAAGGCCAGCCCTATAAGAACATCTTTATTTGCCGCCGCAATGGCTATCACGGCTCAACAGTGGCTGGCGCAAGCTTGGGTGGCATGAGTGCCATGCATGCCATCGGCTCCCTGCCCATCCCGGGGATCGAGCATGTTATTCAGCCTTATGCCTTTAATGAAGGCTTTGGCGAGGATGAAGAAGCCTTTGCAACCCGTTGTGCACAAGAAGTTGAAGACCGGATCTTGAAGGTCGGCGCTCAAAATGTCGCGGCTTTCGTTGGCGAGCCAATCCAAGGCGCTGGTGGCGTGATTATCCCACCTAAGGGCTATTGGCAGAAAGTTGAGGCGATCTGCCGGAAGTATAATGTTCTCTTGGTTGCTGACGAAGTCATTTGCGGCTTCGGGCGCACTGGTCAATGGTTTGGTCATAATACTTATGGCTTTACGCCGGACATCATTACCACCGCCAAGCAATTGTCTTCCGGCTATGCGCCGATTTCAGCCACGATTGCGTCCCGCGCGATTGTTGAAGTTCTGCGTGAAAAAGGCGGCGATTTTGTTCATGGCTATACCTATTCGGGCCATCCGATGTGTTGCGCTGTGGCGGAGCGCAATCTTGAGATTATTGAGCGAGAGGACCTTGTAACTCGCACACGCGAAGTCACTGGCCCCTATCTCGCAAAGGCGCTGCAGCGCTTGGTTGGCCACGAATTGGTTGGGGAAGTGCGCTCGGCAGGTCTGTTGGGTGCAGTCGAAATCGTATCAGAGCCCGGCACGAATCACCGCTTTGGTGGCAAAGAAGGCAAAGCGGGCCCGATCGTGCGTGACGCCTGTATCGCCAACGGCCTAATGGTACGCGGTATTCGCGACAGCGTGGTCATGTGTCCGCCGCTCATCGTATCAACGTCTGAAATCGACTTCATGATCGACACAATCGAAAAGTCACTGAACCAATGCCTGCCCGCCCTACGTGCCCTCTAAGCTATTTGGCGTAGTGCAGACGGCCGCACGGACTCACCGCAGTCCTTAGCTCTTGGCCATTTGCCGTCAAAGGGCTAATAGGGCCTCCTACGGAGAAGTATCATGGGTTTAAAAGTTGCCGTCGTCGGCGCAACCGGCAATGTTGGTCGAGAATTGCTTGCTTTATTGGCAGAGTTGAAATTTCCAGTTTCAGAGATCGCTGCGATTGCGTCGCGGCGTTCTTTGGGGCGTGAAGTCTCATTCGGCGACAAGACATTAAAATGCCAATCCCTCGACTATTTTGACTTTACTGGCTGGGACATTTGCTTGATGAGTGCCGGTGGCGCAACATCAAAAGAATGGTCGCCAAAGATTGCAGCGCAAGGCTGCTTGGTCATCGACAATTCCAGCCAATGGCGTATGGACCCGGATGTCCCCTTGGTGGTGCCTGAAGTCAATCCAGAAGCGGCGATGAACTATAAAAAGAAGATGATCATCGCAAACCCTAATTGCTCCACTGCGCAACTGGTTGTGGCCCTGAAGCCTTTGCATGATCTCGCGAAAATCAAGCGCGTGGTTGTTGCGACCTACCAATCTGTGTCTGGCACCGGCAAAGAGGCCATGGACGAATTATGGACGCAAACGCGCGGCATCTTTGTGAATGATCCAGTGAAAACCGAAGTCTATCCAAAGCAAATCGCTTTCAATGTCATCCCTCATGGTGGTGACTTCATGGAAGACGGCTATACAACCGAAGAATTCAAGCTTGTCGCAGAAACCAAGAAAATGCTGGACCCGGCGATTAAGGTGACCGCGACAGTGGTGCGCGTACCTGTATTTGTTGGCCATTCTGAAGCAGTGCACATCGAGTTTGAAAACCCCATCAGTGATGATGAAGCTCGAGAAGCTTTGGAAGAGGCCCCCGGTGTCGTGGTAATGGATCGGCGTGAAGCCGGTGGCTACATGACCCCGGTTGAAGCAGCGGGCGAGTTCCCAGTCTATGTCTCGCGCATTCGTACCGACCCAACCGTAGAAAACGGTTTGGCTCTTTGGGTGGTCGCCGATAATTTGCGTAAAGGCGCCGCTCTCAATGCTATCCAGATCGCCCAATTATTGGTTGATCGCGGGGCATTTGAAAAAAAGCTGACGGTGGCGGAAGCCTAATAGAACAGCCTGACCCTGCCCCTTTTGCTTTGTGCTTGGCGGGGTGACGCCAGGCAGCAAAGGGGAATTAATGACAAAGGTAGAACGGACAGCGCTGCCGCCTGCCTTCTGGGCGGCCTTATCAGCTTACATCATGTGGGGCCTTCTTCCGGCTTTCTTGCATCTGTTTGCTAAAGTCCCGCCAATAGAAGTGACCGCCCAGCGAATTGTCTGGACCCTGCCCTGCGCCTTGATTGCCGCTTTGATTTTGGGCGGATTTGCGTCGCTGCGGATCACGGCCCGCACCCTCGCTCTGCTAGCCTTGTCGGCGGCTTTAATCGGCGGGAATTGGCTACTCTATGTTTGGGCCGTCGGCCAAGACCGGATATTGGAATCAAGCCTTGGCTATTTTATCAATCCGCTGATCAATGTGTGCATGGGCGTAGCATTCTTTAGAGAAACGCTGACCAAGTGGCAGATTGGTGCGCTGACCTTGGCGCTCTTGGGTGTGCTAAACCAGACCTTCCTTGTAGGCGCGTTCCCCTATGTTGCGCTGGGCCTTGGGTTTTCCTTCGCGCTTTACGGGCTGGTCCGCAAGCTTGCGCCAGTTCAGCCCGCAGCGGGCTTGTTCTGGGAATCAGCAATCTTATTTGTGCCTGCGCTTGCGATGATTGTCTGGCATGTGCAAAGCGGCGGCCCCGTAATGGGCGGCTCAACTGGGATGATGGGATTGTTGGTCCTTTTGGGCCCTGCAACGGCGATCCCGCTAATCTTGTTTGCAACTGGCGCGCGTGGGCTAAAGCTGACCACTTTGGGACTATTACAATATCTAGCCCCAACGCTACAATTCAGTACCGGGCTTGCTTTGGGTGAGCATTTCACCCCGGCTCATGGTGTAACTTTCGGCCTCATCTGGGCAGGCCTCGCACTCTATAGCGTCGCGACCTTCCAATCGAGCCGCAAGAGCGCTTAACTTTTCTCTAAACCAAGCACGAAAAAAGGCCCCAGCTAGAAAGCTGGGACCCAAAAAGTTTTTCGCATGCAGGGGACCTAAAAGAAGGTCAGAATCCTGTTAGCAACTAGCATGCCACGGTTTCGTTCGTTGCGAAAGAGGAAAAATACTTGGTTGACAGTTTATTGATGCCTCAAAAGGCAGCACTGGTTTGAAGCGCACACAATTGGCGGAAGACAAGGTAGCAGATTGAAACAGTCTTGCTCATACAAGCAGCATTCTGCCTTTGTTAGCTTTTTCTAACCATGCTTTGCATGCAAACTATCTTCGAATGAGGTTAGGTAAGGGTCATGCAACTGACAATCTTTGAAACCGGCCGCCCGCCTGAGCCCATTCGGGAGCATTTTCCGTCCTACCCGGCTATGCTGGAAGCCCTTTTGGCTCCTCATATTCCTGGACTCGACTGTCACGTAGTACACGTGTTGGATGGACAAGGGCTGCCTGACCCGGGTTCGGTCGAAGCCGCTCTCATAACTGGCTCACCTGCAGGCGTTTATGATGACTTTGATTGGATATCCGCCCTCAAAGGCTGGATCCAGCGCGCTGGCGCGAGGCAAGTCCCACAGGTAGGGATATGCTTTGGCCATCAACTCATGGCAGAGGCCTTTGGTGGACGCGCGCACAAAGCACCGCAAGGCTGGGGTTTGGGTCGTCATACCTATCACGTAAGCAAGGCTGAACCTTGGATGGTCGGGTCAAAGCAAAGGCTACATTTAGCGGTGAGCCATCAAGATCAGGTGCTTGATGCGCCAGCTACCGCGCGAGTTTTAGCTCATTCGGATTTTACACCTTATGCCGCATTGGTATACGATCATGCACCCGCTTTGTCCTTCCAAGGCCACCCTGAATTCTGCTCCAGTTTCGCCGATGCTTTAATTCGGTCGCGCCGTGGCACACGGTTTTCTGAAGACATGGCCGATGCGGCACTGGCCAGCCTAGACTCTCCTTTAGACGGCGATGTGGTTGCAGCTTGGGTTGCAGGATTTTATGCCCATGCCTTAAGTTTTAAAGGTGCCAATCTAGGACGAGCTGCTGCCTAGAATAGAGTGCCGACTAAGCCTGGGTCACCAATAGCCATAAAGCCGCAATTGCGACAGGCTTCGTTGATCTTCCCATAAAGGAAGGATTGGCCTTGTAAGTTCAGCATGACACCGCCAGCGGCACTTAATACGCCGTCACCCGCTGCCGTATCCCACTCCATCGTCGGACCAAAGCGGGGGTAGAGGTCGGCTTGACCCGCAGCGATCAGGCAGAATTTCAAGGACGAACCACGTCTAACCAGTTCGGAGACCTGGATGGTCCTCAAAAAAGCCTCTGTGGCTGGGTCTTGATGGGAGCGGGAGGCCAATACGGCCAAGGCCTCACCCGCCGCGCGCGTCTGGATCGCGTGCCAACCTCCGTTAGTGTCAATCTGCCAAGCCGCATTAAGGCTCGTCCGAGAATCCCCAACCCAAGACAGCCCAGTTTCGGGCATATGAACAATGCCGACTACGGGCCTACGTCGCCGCATATAAGCAATGTTGACGGTATAATCAGGATCACCGGACACAAATTCCCGCGTTCCGTCGAGGGGATCTATGAGCAGAAAGTCGCCATCAGGATCGGCTAAGGCCTTCAGGCCATCATCGCCCTCTTCCGTGATTAGCGGAACATCGGGCAGAAGTGTGCTTAAGCCTTCTAGAATAACCGCGTTGGCGGCAAGGTCCGCATCGGTGACGGGAGATCCATCAGACTTTGTCTGGGCCTCGATCCCGCCGCGCTTAACTTCCAAAATGGCAGCACCCGCGCGCCGTGCCAACACTTCAAGCGCGACTACCAACTCGCCTGGCAGCGCGGAAACTGGGCTTTGCGAATATTGCATATCAACCTTAAAGTTAAGCGGCGGGCTGCATCGCCCCATGTCATGGCAGGACTTTGCAAGGGTAAATATCGAAGTCGATCAAAAGCTATGGGCTAAAACCACAACCTGATCAATCAAGGGTGCAGCCTCATTAGATCCATAGCATTTGGCAGGGCTATGTCCCCACACGGGCCCCGGCCAAGCTGGATCGCCTTCATGACGGCCAACAATATGAATATGCAGCTGACGCACCATATTGCCCAATGCGCCAATGTTGACCTTGCTGACTCCGGGTAGGCCGCTCACCAAGGTGCCAAGCGCCTGAATTTCGGCCCAAACCTGATCAGCATCCCTTGTTGCCAAACCAAAAAGCTCCACCGCCCCTGGTATGCGTGGAACAGCCACCAGCCAAGGATACCGCACATCATTCATCACCCGCACCTCACACAATGGTAAGTGCGCGGCAAACAACGTGTCAGCGGCCAAGCGAGGGTCTAGTGAGAAGGCCATTAGCTGAGGAAACTCGACCGTAAAGGAACCGCTGCCCAGTAGTCGAACTCCAGAATGGCATCCGGGCTATCAGAACCCTGAAACGCATACGCCGAAACATTTTTGGTCGCGATCAGACGCAGACGTAAGGCACCATGTCCATTGCTTAACAATGCCTTGTCAAGCACTTCGCTCCAAGCGTAAATCGTATCGCCCGCGAACAACGGATTGATGTGGCGACCGGCGTTAATTGCAAGAATTTCGGCGGCATTGGCTAAGCCATTGAAAGCCAAAGCGCGGGCAATCGAGATCACAACCCCACCGTAAATCAGGCGCTTACCTTGTCGTGACTGTGCTTGGGCAACCGCATCGAAGTGGACTCTAGCTGTGTTTTGATAGAGCCGCGTGGCGATCTGATGCTCTGCCTCTTCGACCGTCATACCGTCAACGTGATCGATACATTCTCCGATCTGATAATCCTCAAACGCATACGGCGAGCCAGCCAATTCGAAGTCGTAATTGCTGGACCAAGCAGGCACGGGCACTGGCAAATCTTCAGGTGCGACAAAAGCGGGCAGCTCAGGTATGACAGGCATTGGCGCAGGCGCGTCAGTGTCGCCTTTATGCACCATGACCCAACGAACATAGGACAATATGGCTTCGCCCTGCTGATTGAAGCCAGTCGTCCGGACATAGACAACGCCTGTTTTGCCGTTTGAGTTTTCTTTGACGCCAACCACTTCAGAAATCGCTGACAGCGTATCGCCCGGGAAAACAGGCGCAAGAAACCGACCGTCAGCATAGCCCAGATTGGCAACCGCATTGAGACTGATATCTGGCACGGTTTTGCCGAAGACCGTATGGAAAACCAATAAGGGGTCGATTGGTGCGGCGTCCAAATCGCCATCACGGGCAAACGCGTCGGAGGAATAGAGTGCATAACGTGAGCCTGTGAGCGCTGTGTAAAGCGCGACGTCGCCCTCGGTTACGGTCTTCGGCGTCGCATGCCGCAAGACCATGCCGACTTGAAAGTCTTCAAAATAAAGTCCTAGATTTGATTTGGTCATTAAAGTGCCTCTCTGCGCCGTTGGTTAGCGAGCGAAAGGCCCGCCCGCAAGACTTTGAAGCGCTTGTCGTTGGCGACCAATGGTCACAAGTCAGACAACGCTTTGGAGGGAGGCATCGTCCATTAGCTTGGCTAAATCATGACGGATCAACCCATTGTGATAAGCAATCCTGCAGATCGCCTCTCTTAAGGATGGAATGCGCCATCGAGGTCATAGCGCACAGACTAAAGGCGCCCTATATCAGCGTCTCTCTGATCATTTTTGGGGGTAAAAGTTTGAGCTCTGGATTATTGGCGCTGCTGGACGATGTCGCAGCGATCGCAAAAATAGCGGCCGCAAGTTTGGATGATGCCGCCGCCCAAGCCGTTAAAGCAGGTGGTAAAGCGGCAGGTAAGGCGGCTGGCATAGTGATTGACGATGCCGCGGTTACGCCACGCTATGTGGTGGGCTTTGCCTCGGAGCGGGAACTCCCCATTATCGGCAAGATTGCCTTGGGCTCACTCAAAAACAAAATGATCATCCTGTTGCCGGGTGCGCTATTTCTGAGTTTTTTTGCGCCATGGATCATCACTCCGCTCTTGATGTTGGGCGGTGCTTATCTGTGCATGGAAGGCTATGAGAAGGTGATGGATATTGTCCGGCCTCATGATGGCCATGGTGACGAAGGCGCGACAGACGACGGAGATAAAACCTCCCTCGAGTTGGAAAACGAAAAAGTCGCAAGTGCCGTTCGGACCGACTTTATTCTCTCGGCTGAGATTATGGCCATTACGCTTTCAACCGTCGCAACATCACCTTTGTGGCTGCAAGGCGGGGTTTTGGCAGTCGTAGGGCTTGGCATGACCGCCTTGGTTTATGGGGCGGTTGCCTTAATCGTGAAGGCCGATGACGCGGGTGCTGCAATGGCGCGCTCCGGCAATGGCGCAATATCGGCCTTTGGGCGCGGTCTTGTGCTCGGTATGCCCGTTTTCCTGAAAGTGTTAACTTGGGTCGGGATGGTCGCCATGTTATGGGTCGGTGGTGGAATCATGGTGCACGGCCTCTATGAACTAGGCTATCCTGCGCCCGAAAAGACCATCCAACACCTCGCCACCTCTGTTGCGGCGTTCGTTCCGGGCCTTACAGGTTTTGTAACTTGGTTGGTCAGTGCGGCGATCGCAGCTGTAATTGGCCTGATTATTGGTGCGATTGTCGAGCCAATCGCCCACAAAGCGCTGGTTCCAGCCTTCAGCGGATTGAAAGGCTTATTCAACCGGAAAGCGTGAATCAATAATTTATTAATCTACTTGACCTTCGGCCTATGATGGGCCATCTGTTATAACAGATGTCAGTAGTACATTCTCCCTCGCGTCATGTCTGCCCCGCAGCCAGTGCACCAACCACCTGGTACCACGCATCAGCAAAGCGCCCCTTTGCCCAAACCATCCCATTGGTTGGGGAAAAGACTGCCGATATCGTGATTATTGGTGCGGGCTTTACTGGCGTTTCTGCCGCACTTGACCTCGCAACCGCAGGTCTGAACGTGGTCGTGCTTGAAGCCAATGAGATTGGGGCTGGGGCATCTGGCCGAAACGGTGGGCTTGCCTGCTCTGGCTGGCGCCATGATCAGAAGTGGCTGGAAGCGCGCATGGGGCGCGAGGATGCGCGTAGGTTATGGTTATTGGCCGAAGATGCAAAAGCGGATCTTCTCGCGCGCATGCATAATTTTCATATTGATGCGGATTGGACCCCAGGGCAGATTTTTGCCGCTCATACACCCGGCTTGATGCAAGAGCTCGACAATGATGCGGACCATATGGCGCGCGCCTACGGCTATGAGCGCCCACGTCGCTTGGACAAAGAACAAGTTGCGCATGCCCTTGGCACATCGGCCTATCACGGTGGCTGGCGCGATCCATCGGCTGGCCACGTCCACCCCCTCAAGTTGCTTTATGGCCTGATGCAAGCAGCCCTAGTCGTCAAAGCGAGTTTGCACGAGTATAGCCGCGTGATCGAAGTTGGGTCTGACGGCGGAAAGCGCTTTGCGAAGACCCCAACAGGGCGGGTTATAGCCGATCATATCCTTCTGTGCGGCGACGGCTACCTTGACGGAATCGAGCCCGATGTGGAGGCGCGGGTGCTTCCAATTGGCAGTTTCATCATCGCGACTGAACCACTGCCAGCGAACAGCCAGATCCTACCCCTGCACGATTCTGCCATGGATACGCGCTTTGTTGTCAACTACTGGCGCAAGACGGCCGACAGGCGATTGATTTTTGGGGGGGGCGAGAAATACACGCCAAGTTGGCCCAGTGACATAGAAAGTTTTGTGCGGCGCAATCTGGTAAAAATCTACCCAAAACTCAATGACATTCAGGTCACCCATGCTTGGGGCGGGGCCCTTGGTATCACGCCCACCCGCCTGCCTTACGTGCGTCAGATCCGTCCTGGTCTGTTGTCGGCGTCGGGCTACTCCGGTCAAGGAGTTGTTCTAGCCCCCTATTTTGGCCGCATTCTAGCTGCCTGCGTCTTGAACCAGCATCGCGAATTAGACGTTCTGTCACGCATGCCCGTGCCACATTTCCCGGGCGGTCGCGCCCTTCGCTGGCCGCTGTTGACGGCAGCTATGTCTTGGTATGCGCTGCGAGATAAACTACCGTGAGACGATCCACTGGCTGAGGAGGCCAAGACGTGCAGCTTTCTGATCCCCGCCTGTTTCGCACCCAATGTCTGATTAATGGCCACTGGATCGGCTCTGGCGACGAAGCGATCTACAACCCTGCAACAGGGGCCATCTTAGGCAAGGTCCCAAGGCTTGGCCGTGAGGCGGCAGGCGAAGCCGTAGCAGCGGCCGATGCTGCCTTGCCAGCGTGGCGGGCTAGGACCGCTAAGGAACGAAGCGCAATTCTTCGACGCTGGTTTGACTTGATTCTCGCGCACCAAGAGGACTTGGCACAGATCCTGACCGCAGAGCAAGGCAAGCCGATCGCAGAAGCGCGCGGGGAGATCGCCTATGCTGCTGCCTTCATTGAGTTTTATGCCGAAGAAGCCAAGCGTATTTATGGTGAGACGTTGCCTTCACCAAAGGCGGACGGCCGCATCATGGTATTGCGTCAGCCATTAGGCGTTGTGGCAGCCATCACGCCATGGAATTTTCCTGCAGCCATGATTGCGCGGAAAGTCGGCCCCGCCTTGGCGGTCGGATGCACCATAGTCTTAAAGCCCGCGCCAGAAACGCCCTTTACCGCGCTGGCTTTGGCCGAACTGGCCTGTGAAGCGGGCGTCCCCGCGGGCGTGCTTAATGTCGTGACGGGTGATGCTGTCGCGATTGGCGAAGTCTGGTGTGCCAGCGATGTCGTGCGGGGATTGTCCTTCACCGGCTCTACCCCGATCGGCAAGCTTTTGATGCGCCAATGCGCCGATACCGTGAAAAAGCTGGGCCTAGAGCTCGGTGGCAATGCACCCTTTATCGTGTTTGATGATGCCGATCTGGACGCTGCTGTCGAAGGCGCTGTTGCGTCGAAATTTCGCAATATGGGTCAAACCTGTGTGTGCGCGAACCGGATTTATGTGCAAGATCAAATTCACGATGCCTTTGTTACCAAGCTGACGGCTAAAGTCGCCGCCATGAAAGTAGGGCCGGGCACCGAAGACGGGGTTACGCAGGGCCCACTCATCAATCAGGCAGCCCTCGCCAAGGTCCAAAGCCATGTTGCCGATGCCCTCAGCCAAGGCGCGATGGTCCAGACTGGCGGTAAAGTTAGCCCTTTAGGAGGGACTTTCTTTGAGCCCACCGTGATAACGGGCGTAACATCGGCCATGAGGTTTGCCAAAGAAGAAACCTTCGGCCCTGTCGCGCCAATCTTCCGCTTCCAAACCGAGGCCGAAGCCATTGCGGCGGCCAATGACACACCATTTGGTCTGCAGGCTTATTTCTATACCAAAGACTTATCGCGCACTTTTCGCGTTGCTGAAGCTTTGGAAGCGGGGATCGTGGGGGTTAATTCTGGCTTGACCTCATCAGAAGGCGTGCCTTTCGGTGGGGTCAAACAAAGCGGATTGGGACGCGAAGGCTCGCACCATGGGGTGGAAGAGTATCTTGAGCTAAAATACGTCTATTTGGGCGGGATTAGTTGAACTGAAACTGTGCATAAATGCGGCCCATTCCCTTCGTGTTAATCTTTGTTAACCAGTCTTAGCTTAGACTTAACAAAGTGAATCGAAACGAGCGGATGCGTACAGAAAGTGCCATTAGACTTGTCAGCCTTTTTAGCCCAATGGGGGCGTGATGTCGTGACAGCGGGTGGTGCCGCAGCTGTGGCGGGTTATCTCGCGTATCGCTTTGGCAAACAGAGGCGTGTCCCCCTTTCTACCCCCCGCGCCAGTGCAGCCATCGCTGCTTCTGGTTCTGTCGCGCTCGTCTGGCCGGACGATGACGATGGAGAGGGCTGGGGTAAGCCGGAAGAAGAGGCTGATGCCTCGACTCGCGCGACCCTACTGAAGCGTCTCGACCTAAAGGCAAACAGCCCAGATGAAGAGCCTTCGACATTCGATATCTTAGAAGCCATGGTAGCCGCCTCTGCTGAACTCGGCACACGCCTCACGCTCTTGCGCCAAAGGGGGGAAGCCTTCACCCTGTCGGTTTTGGGGCTGGAGGTCATGGGCAGGCCTCATGGTGCGAAAGCCATTGTTTGGTTGACGCCCGGTGCGGCCGCGGGAGACTTTGCAGGCGCTGAGAAAGCCAGTTTCCCAGCTTGGCGTACCGACAGTCAGGGTGCGCTGCTCTGGGCCAACACCTCCTATCTGAAAGCGGTTGAAGCGGTCGATTTGGAGGACGCGCGCGCGCGCGATTGCGCCCTAGATCAGAAAGCGCGCGACGATGCTGCCCAGGCCGCAAAAGGCCAAGCCTTCACCCATACACGGGCAATTACCATTGATGGCAAGCGACGGATGTTGCGGATCAGCTTGTTCCCGGCAGACGACGGGGCTTCTGGCGTTGCCTTTGATGTTACTGAAGAAATCGAAGTGCGAGACACATTAGCGCGAGAAGCCAAAGCGCATGAAGAGACATTGAACCATTTGACCGATGCGGTCGCTGTGTTTGACTCCACCCGTCGCCTGACAACGCATAATAGCGCCTTCTCAAACCTTTGGGGGTTAGAAGATGCGTGGCTAAATGACGGACCAAGCCATGGCGAATGGTTGGATCGGTTGCGCCAGTCGGCCAAAATTTCCGCAACACGTGACTTTGCAGCATGGAAGGCGAACGAACTCTCGCACTATCAAGAACCTGGCCTGATCCCGGATGAAACCTGGACCATGCCTGATGGTCGCATCCTGCGTGTCGCGCGGCAACGCCAGCCGTCGGGCGGTCTCTTGATTCTGTTTGAAGACATCTCCGACAAAATGGGCCTGCAGGCACGGTTTAAGACTTTGATTGAGGTTCAGCGCGCGACATTGGACAAACTGGGCGAAGGGGTGGCCGTGTTTACAGCGGACGGGCGGCTTTCCCTGGCCAATAGCGCTTTCGCCCGGATGTGGGGGCTCGATCAAAGCTTCCTCGAGGCGCAACCAGAATTTGATCTGGTTGCAGAGCGCGCGATCCTTGTGCACCGCGATCCTGCCTTCTGGAGCGAATTAAAGGCCCGGATATCTGACCCTTCACCGCGTTCGCGTCAGGAAAAGCAAGGTGAGTTTGTCTGCGCCGATGGCACAAGCCTAACTTGGCTAACTCGCCCCTTGCCTGATGGTGCAACTTTGGCAGCCTTCGCCGATGTGACTGCTGCCCGTGAAGTGGAGACGGCGTTGCGCGATAAGGCGGCGGCCTTCCAAGACGCAGACCGGCTTAAGACTGAATTTGTTCGCAATGTCAGTTATCAATTGCGCACACCGCTGACCACCATTGGAGGCTATGCAGAGCTTTTGGCAGCAGGCGTAGGTGGCACGTTGACCGAGTCCCAATCGGACTATTTGAATGCAATCGGATTGGCCTCTGGCCAATTGGAAAAGCTCATTGAGAACATACTCGACTTGGCTATGATTGACGCAGGCCAGATGTCACTGGACTTGGGTGACGTCAGTTTGGCGGAAACCCTCGAAGTTACGGCGGAAATCGCCCGCACCAATTCGGTCAATGACCAAGTTAGAATTGTGGTGGAATGCGACGATAGCGCAGGGATCATCCGTGCGGACAAGGCTCGTATTCGGCAGATATTGTTCAACCTTGTGTCGAATGCACTGCGCTTCACGGGTAAAGGCGACATGATCACTATTGGCGCGCGTCGGTTTGACGATACGGTCCGCCTCTGGGTGAGCGACAATGGCCCTGGGATTGATATGGCACGTCAGGCTTCAGCCTTTGAGGGCTTTGCAGATGGCGACCGGCGCGCAGGCGTCAGCTTGGCCCTGGTTAAGCGCTTTGTGGAATTACATGGCGGCTGGGTATCGTTGGCTTCCCCCAATGCCAAGGGCGTCACCGTGTCTTGCTATTTGCCAGCCAAAGCTACCCATCTCCACGCAGCGCCAGAGCTGGATTTGGTTAGCTAGTACTTCTTTACGCGGTCGCATAGGTGGGGTGATCGTGGTCACGGTTCGCCACCGCGCTCGCCAAAGCAGCTTGAATGCCCTTTACAAGAGATTCAGGCGTCACAGGCTTCGCGATATGGACATCACAACCAGCATCAAGCGCCTGCTCGACGTGTTCGTTCATCGCATTGGCACTAAGCATTGCAATAGGGGTGCGGGGCAATTGGGCTGTCAACTCAAGAACACGGATCGCCTGAGTGGCCTTAAGGCCATCCATTTCTGGCATTTGCATATCCATCAAGACAACATCAAACTTACCAGCTTCAAAGGCTTCTAAGGCCTTCACACCATTCTCCACCACGGTAAGTTCAACGCCATAGGGCTGTAAGATCATCGCCACCACTCGTTGATTAGTCGGATGATCTTCTGCCAACAAAATCCGTAGGAGCCGCGACGGCTCGATTTCCTCGGTGGGCGTCTGGTTTGCGGTGCCCGGCTGCGTTTGGCATGAAAGGTCAAAAGCTTCCAAGGACAGAGACCGGCTCAACGGTAATTTTACCATGAAGGTCGACCCTTGATTTGGGACCGAATTTACGCTGATGGTACCGTCCATCATCTCAGTTAGCGCCTTACAAATCGACAGGCCTAGACCCGTGCCACCAAACTGGCGCGTAATGGATCCATCGGCTTGCTCAAACCGATGGAATAAGCGGGCGCGAGCTTCATCATCAAACCCGATACCCGTGTCTGAAACTTTGATGATGAGGGTTGCAGCCTCCCCTTCCTTCTCTGGCTCCATAACCTCAACCTGGACTGCGACCCCACCTTCCTTGGTGAACTTCACAGCATTTGATGCGAGGTTGGAAACAATCTGGCGAATTCGAACCACATCGCCTTTAAACAGACCGCGCGCATTGCTTCCAAAGGTTAGACTGAAATCAAGGCATTTCTCACTGGCTGCGGTCTGCATCAAGTGCACGGCTGCTTCGATCGCCTCACACAGGTCGAATGTGTCAACTTGTAGCGACAACTTGCCAGCTTCAATTTTCGAGACGTCGAGAATGTCTGTGAGGAAGCGTTCGAGCGTTTGGCCCGATTGGCGGATTAGGCTGACCATCTCAAACTGTTCGCTGCTCAACTCAGTGCGACCCAGAGCTCCGGCCAAGCCAATCACCCCGTTTAAAGGGGTACGAATTTCGTGGCTCATATTGGCGAGGAAAACGCTTTTGGCTCTGCTGGCAGATTCTGCAGCAGCACGAGCTTGGCGGATTGCAGCCTCAGACCGGCTATTGCGCAGAACATAGGCTAACTGGTGCGTAATCAAGCGCCAATTGATGGGCTTCACAACAAAGGACGTGGCCCCTGCGGCGAAGGCCAAATCAATCGCCTCCATATCATCACGGCCCGTGATCACAACAACAGGCACGCCCATAAGTCGCGGATCACGACCCATCGCTTCCATAAGCTCAAAGCCATTCATATTCGGCATATCAAGGTCCACAAGCGCGACGTCAAAGTCGCTTTTGCGCAGGGCCTCCATGGCAATTAGGCCATCTTCTGCGACGCAGACTTCCATGCTCGGACTGGTGAGGTGGGAAATGGCAAATTCGCGCAGGATGGGGTCGTCATCGACTACCAATACCCGCGCGAAGTCTGTTCTTACAAAATGGTCAATGCTGACGGCCGAGGTACTCATGTGCCCCCCCAGCCTGACAGGCGCAGGGCAAAGCAGTGCTGAACGAGCGAACAACCCAGCTTCATCGGCCGAGCGCTTCGCTTAGTTTTGGCAGTTGGAGAGGCATAAAGCACTGCACCATTGCGTTGATCAAACCCCACACCCAACAAATTTACCGAACTTTGTCCGTATAATGTCGCAGAAAATCCTTAACTTTGGGTCAAATGAGCACAGGATTTTTTATTTAAGTCCCTTGGATTTCTACAGATATCTAGAGTAGAGTTGCCGAGAGTGGGCCTAGATCCTTAGGACGGGAGTCAGGTTCAGAGTGTCCGTTGATTGTTTCGCCAATTAGGCGAATATCACGCTGTCTTTAATGGCTAAAAGGTCACTCAACGGAGAAAGTAGCAATTTCCTCACGCAACTGGCCGATGCCTAGATTTTCATGCGATGAGATCGGCAAAACCTCAGGATGTGCAGCAGGACGCTTCTTCAAAGCCTCTTTGGTGGCACCGAGAACGGCATCCAGCTCCCCTTTTTTCAATTTATCGACCTTTGTGAGGATAATTTGATAGGACAAGGCCGACGTATCCAGCATACGCATGACTTCAAGGTCATTAGGCTTCAGCCCGTGGCGGCTATCGACCAAAACGAAGGCCCGCTTCAATGTCGCACGGCCCCGTAGAAAGTCGCGTGTCGCCTCATTCCAGCGCGCTATCTCTGTTTTCGACGCCACTGCATGGCCGTAGCCGGGCAAGTCAACAATCCGAATACGCTCAACCTCGTCTTTTCCTGCGATGGCAAAGAAAATGAGTTCGCGGGTACGCCCAGGTTCGGAGGACGCCCGCGCCAACCCTTTCCGGCCAACCAAAGCATTCACAAGGCTGGACTTGCCGACATTCGAGCGCCCAGCAAAACAGACTTCTGGAGCACCCATCGGTGGCAGATCAGACATAGTCTTGGCCGCCCAGAGGAAACGCGGCTCCAAGCGAAACAGCCGCTCCCCAGGGGGGAGGTCACGCATTGGAACCATGGGTTCAGACATGATCAGGCCGTCTTTTTCTTGCCAAGCTTGGCAAAAAATTCGTCAATCGGGTTTGAGGTGCCCGACCGTTTTGCAATCACATATTGCTGCACAATCGTGAGCAGGTTGGACCACGTGTAATAGATGACAAGACCGGAGCCAAAGCCTGCGAAAACGAATACGAATATCCATGGCATCAGCGCAAAGATCTGGGCTTGCATCGGATCCGTGGCCGTAGGCTGCATCTTTTGCAAGAGCCAAAACGACACGCCATACAGGATAGGCCACGCGCCAATTGCCAAGAACGTCCCAATGAGAGGCAAAGCCGTTGGGTCATAAGGCAGCAAGCCGAACAGGTTAAAGACTGTCGTAGGGTCCTTGGCCGACAAATCGGGGATCCAGCCATAGAAAGGCGCGTGGCGCAGTTCAAGCGAGATCGAAAGCACTTTGAACAACGCGAAGAAGATCGGCATTTGCAGAAGGGCTGGAATACAGCCGGCGACCGGATTGATCTTCTCGGTTTGATAAAGCTTCATCGTTTCTTGCTGCTGTCGCTGCATGTCCGCGGCAAAGCGTTCCTTAATCTCGGCCATTTTGGGTGCGAGATCGCGCAGTTTCGCAAAGCTCTTATAGCTCGTGTAAACCAGCGGGAAGGTAACGATTTTGATAACTACGGTGACCATTAAGATCGCGACGCCAATGTTATTGGCCACCAAGCCATTGAAGAACATCAACATGGCATAGAAGGGCTTGGTCAAGAACCAAAACATCCCCCAATCCACAGCATCCTCAAAGCGCTGAAGGCCCAATTCTTGGCCGAGGGTGCGCAACTCAGAGACACGCTTGGAGCCTGCATAAAGATGTTGCGTGGTCGTCAAGCTTTGGCCAGCACCTAAAGCAACCGGTGCTGCGATAAAGCTCGATTCAAACACTTCCTCGTTAGGCAATTGGGTAACTTTATAGGCACCATCGACTTTGGTCTTTTGATCAGGGATCAATGCCGATAGCCAATATTTGTCCGTAATGCCAAGCCAACCGCCGGTGCCTGCTTGTTGTAGGGCTTCCCCCTTTTCAAGCTTCTGGTAGCTCATGAGCTTGAGCTTGCCATCAAACATGCCAACCATACCCTCATGATTGATGCCATTGGGCGGCTCTTTTGGTTTGGCGTGGCGACGTATCGCGCCATAGGGCTGCAACGTAACGGGGGCGGCGCCCGCATTAACGACCGTGTCGGTGACGGTAAAGAGGTAATTTTTATCAACCTTCACGACGCGCTTGAACGTCAAGCCTTGGCCATTGTCGTATGTCAGGGTGATTGGCGTGGCAGGCGTCAGCTTTTCGCCCACTTTAGCCTGCCAAACGGTGTTGGGCCCAGGCAGGGCGCCTGCACTGCCATCTGGGGCCGTAAAGCCAAAGAATGCATAATAGCCATCCGCTGTTCCTTGCGGATGCAGGAGTGTGACAGCCTTAGAATCTTTTTTGATGGTATCCTTGTAGCGCTTCAGCACCAAATCATCGAACCGACCACCCAACGTCGAGACGGTACCACTTACGCCGTCTGCATCAATGCCGATGCGCTGACTAAGACCCAAAGCATCCGGACGGCTGACAGGCTGACCCGCAGACGCTGCGGCTTGTACAGGCGTTGCAGCTGGCTGAGCTGCAGCCGTTTTTTGTGCGGTAGCTTGCGCCTCCCGCTTTTGGGCCATCTCTGCCTGCCGAGCCTTTTCGCGCGGTATCTCGTAGAAATATTGAAAGCCCAGCAGGATCGCAAGCGACAAGGCAATCGCGATCGCGAGGTTCTTTGTATCAGGCGCTGAGGGAGGCGGAGACATGGGAGACGGGGACATTGGGGTCCTTGCTATCAGCTTCTAAGGTGTGGCTGTGGCGATTGTGACAGATGGAGGGGCAGACTTCGCCGACAGCCTTAAGAACAGGGTAGTCAGGTCGTCAAGCAAAGCAGGCCATTCTGCTGTCACAGTTGCAGTACGTGCGACAGCTACATAGTCAAAACCCGGCCGACCATGAAGCGGCAATAACTGTAACATTGCCGCGCGCAAGCGACGTCGTGCCCGATTGCGCGTGACAGCATTGCCGACTTTTTTCGATGCCGTCAGGCCATAGCGGACGAGGCCCTTTGTTTCAGCCGCTAGGTCAGCAGTCGGCCTAGCCTGCAATAACACAAATCGCCCAGCAGCCTTACGACCCTGAGCGACATGCAAGAACTGACGACGAATGGTCAGCCGTTCAACGATGGCAGGCGGACTAACGGACATGGGACTGCCCAGGCCGCCGGTAATCCTAAGCGCTCAGACGCTTACGGCCCTTGGCGCGACGACGGGCCAAAACCAGACGACCGCCTTTGGTTGCCATACGGGCGCGGAAACCATGGCGACGAGCGCGAACGAGGTTAGATGGTTGAAACGTGCGTTTCACGGCTGTTACTCCTGGCGGACAACCGCCTTGATCGAGAAGAAATTTGAACGCGCGCTGTTACAGAGCGCGTGGCGAAGAGTCAATCTCTGCACGCAGGCAGAGACATCCATTCAGAGGTTAGAACTGCTTTCTGAAGCTCAACTCCACAGAGCGGCCGCGTGGTGCAAGCAAGGCCTTTTGATAAGCTTCGGGGGTATTGCCAGCAGCGTCGCGGACGCTCTGAGCAGAATCTGTCAAATTGTCGACTCGCAGGATCAGTCGCGACCCTTTCAAGAAAGGTGCTTTTTTGACCCATTGCGGGCGTGCTTCAAAATTTAGGAAGCCACGCAGGTTGAAGGTGAATTGATCATCAAAATAAAGATCCGTCGCGCCGGGAACCCCGCTTGCACTGGCAATAATCTTGCTCTGCCCGCGCCATTCCCCAAAGGCGCGGAAGCCAATCCCCATATAGGACCAACCGCCATTGAACTCGACCGTGTGTCGACGTGAACCGCCACCGTCATCGACTGCTGCCCCTTCGAGCAAATCCAGCTTTGGCAAATTAGGAGCCAGCACGACGGAGTCTTCTAGCTTCAGGGAATGGAAGATGGAGATGCTCCAACGACCGGCTTGACCACCTTGGCCACCACCAAACCCGCCGCCGCCGCCAAAGCCACCACCGCCGAAGAAAACGCCGGGAGGAGGTCCACCGCGCCCACCAAATCCGCCGCCAAATCCGCCAGGAATGCCCGTGGGGGGGCGTTGCCCAGTGGAAGGTGTGGGTGCCGGACTAGCGCTGGTATTTGTACCCGCTCCCGCACCTGGTCCACCTTGTGGCCGTGTTGGTCGCGCTGGGGACGTTGCAGGTGCCTCTCCAGTGGTAGATGGAGTTACTGGTGGTCGTGGCCCACCACCAAATCCGGCACCACCCGGACCACGTCCAATCTGTGGACCGAAGCCTTTGGAAAAGGAAAAGCCATAACGGAAAATGGTACTGTCAGCGGAATCATAATTGATCGGGCGCTGGTCAATCCCCTTGAGAACGCCGGCACCATTGCGTTCAAACCGTCGTGGATAAGCAGTCTCCAATGCGGGCGTCAGCAAAGGAAAGGAAGCGATGGTGTCTTCGCTTGTATTGACCGCATAGCTGAGGGTCAGGTCGAGGCCTTCAAACTTAGCTGGTGAATAATTCACACTGAATGTGGTGTCCGCGCGGCTTTCGGCTTTCAGTGCTGAATTTCCGCCGCTGGTGCGATTGACCAAAACAGTTTGGCCAGTTTGGAAATCAAAAACCGCAGAACCTGGCGTTACGAGAACAGGATTACCCAATTGCTGAATGCTAGGGGCAGCTTCCGACGCATCATAAGCCATAGACAGGCGTACCGTACTGATCGGGGACCAATTGACGCCGAGGCCACCTCCTTGCAAGCCGCCAAAGTCTGACAGGTCGGTGTAAAAGCTGTTCACGCTGAAGCTCAAATCGCCAAACTTTTCACCAAAGCCTGACCGTCGGCTTGTTACGGGTATCGAGAGATTGCCCCGCGCCGTCACATCACCCCGGCTGAGATTGGTCAGGGTGATCAGCCCATTTCGGGACGACTCTGAATCGAGTTGGCGATCTTGATAACCAATGCGGAATGATCCACGGATCGGGCCCGCTGGCACATCAAGCAGCGGACCGGTTGTATTGTAAATCGCCTCAAAAACTCTGGCCGTGGAATTGGATGTCTGTGGCTGAGTCAAGGCAGAAAGTGTTTTGGTATTTGACTGTGTTTGATCGGCAGAGCCTGTGGCCGTCCACTGCCAGCCAGCGGTTGTGCCGTTGACGGTGACAGCTGCACGCGAGGTGTCGACTTTTGCCGTGCGCTCAATCGGCGTGGTGGCAACGGGCAGCCCAGTTGGAGTAGGCGCCAGACCCAACAGGCTTTGGCTTTCATTTGAGTCAAAGCGAAGGTCGAACGTGGCACCTATCGACTTGCCGAAATTGCGATTATAGCTAATGCCCAGTTCCGCTGCGCTTGTCTCAGGCAACAATGTTCTGAAAGCAGAACTGGTGGGCGATGTGGCGCGGCGCACGCCACGCTCAGCTTCGGTGACACTGTTCTGAGTCGACGCTTCGCCATTGATCGACAACCGCCCCTTGGCTCCGATGGTCAATAAGCCCAGTTCGACTTCGCCGCGCGATTGCTCACCTTCCGCCGACGTTCCAGCGGTTACTTCAGTCGTGATAGCGCGAAAATTGTCTTTCAGAATGAAATTGATAACGCGCTGATCCGCCGAATAGCCATATTGGAGCGCGGTCGATTCTGGGAAAATCTCGACCCGCAATATAGCCTCTGAAGCAAGGCCTTGCACATCGCGGAAGCTGCCAATGCGGCGACCATTCAGCAAGATAACAGGCGGACCACTGCCGCGGCCACGACCCGAGCCTGCGCGCGGTCCTAAAGCTGCCAGTACTTCAGCAATGTTGGACGCGCCGAGCGCGGTGATCTCAACGGGGTCTAAGGTGGTTTCTGGGACGGCATCTCCGGGCACAGAGTTTGGGCCACGTTGTGCACGCACCACAATTTCTTCGACCGGCTGCTCGTCGACTGCGGTTGGCGGCTCCACAGGCTGGGCTGTGACGGGGACAGAATTAACCTTGGCTGGCTGCGGCGAGGCAGTTTGTGCCAAAAGTGGCGTTGAAACAGCAAAAGGCAAAAGCGCAGCCGCGCTGCTTAAAAGTGCGAAACGGATGGACATTGGGGAGACCTATTTTTCTTGTTGGACGGCTTCAAGCCAGCCAGTTGGAATTTTGCTTAGCGAGTTCAACGTGCTTATACGTCTGTTCCGTCGCATAGGATGATGACAAAGTTGTTATGACTAAGGCGCGTGCCAAAGGACCATTTTGCCAAAAGTGCAGTGCGCAACAGTATCCGATATAGGACTTCATTTCCGGGCCGAAAGATGATGAACAGAATCAATCGACACATGATCTTGATTGAAGGTCCGATCGGTGCGGGCAAAACTAGTCTTGCCCTGCGACTGGCGGAGGTTTTGGAGGCTAAAGGACTAGAGGCCCGCGCTTTTCTTGAGTTTGATCCCGATCACCCCATAAGAACGGAACAAGTCGATCTCTTGTCTGGTCGCGAGCCAGAGCCCAAAGCTTATGGGCTGGAACCTTGGGCACGGCTGGCGGCCCAATGTGTGGTCAATCGAGGAATTGTTCTACTGGACGCGACCTTGATCCAAAACACGCTGCTGCCCGCTTTCGCCGCCGGTGCGCCTGACGAACAAATCCTACACCTCGCCACGACGCGCTTAGCCGCCATAGCCAAGGCCAAACCAATGGTCGTATATCTGCATGTGGACGACATGGCCGACCACCTCCAGCGGTTGCACAGGTCGAGCGCGCCGCCATGGTCTGCGGGCAATTTGGCATGGATTGATGGGACCGCGTGGGCGCAGGCCAGAGGTCAAAGGGGCATGGCAGCTTTGATTGGCTTTCATAAAGCTTGGCAGATTTGGGTGGAGACTTGGCTGGCACAACTTGGCGATACAAGTCTGGTTCTTCGTGCCCACAGCGCGGAGACCACCTCCTTAAGCCAACTTGCTTTAAATCATGCAGCTAAACCCAGCTGAATGAAGCTATTTTGCCACTTCACCTGACGAGAAACGTTGACGAAGCGGCCACTCTCTTCCATGTCACAGGCAGGTAATCTGGGGATGAGCATGGCAGGTCCACAAGCACACGATAAGCGTCCTTTGTCGCCACACCTGCAAGTCTGGCGTTGGCACGTGACGATGGCGACATCGATCTTCCATCGGGCTTCGGGCGTCGCCCTCTACTTGGGCGCAATGGTCCTAACTGCGTGGGTGATGGCCCTGGCAAGCGGGCCTGAAGCTTATGGAGCATATATGGCCTTCTTGATGAGCCCGCTGTGCCTCTTGATCCTTTTCGGCATTACCGCCGCGGCCTGCTATCATCTTGCCAATGGCATTCGTCACCTAGCTTGGGATGCTGGCAAAGGGTTTGACCCAAAGGTGTCCACCGCGACCGGTTGGGCAACAATCATCGCCGGTGCCGTCGGGGCTGTTTTGGTTTTTGCACTCGCGTTTTTGGCTTAGGAGGCAGACGATGACCCATTCATTACGTACGCCATTGTCTCGCGCCCGTGGCCTTGGTTCGGCCAAGCATGGCGTCGGCCATTTCATCCAACAACGCGCTACGGCAATCTTTCTGACTGTGCTTTTGCCATGGTTCGCGCTTTCAATCTTGCTTGGGACTGATGGCGGCTATGACAGCGTGATCGGCTGGATGCATCACCCACTCAATGCTGCTGGGACGGCCCTGTTGGTATTGACTGGCTTGTTCCATATGCGCCTTGGCATGCAGGTGGTCATTGAGGATTATGTCACTGGGCCTGTTGCGCGCACTATATCTTTGCTCGCCAACACAGCCATCCCCGCTATCTTAGCAGTCATCGCGATCCTTTCGGTCGCCAAAGTATTTGTTGGAGCTTAAGCCCATGACGGCGGACTATCAGTGGAATGACCATACCTTCGATGTTGTTGTTGTCGGTGCTGGCGGCTCTGGCCTGCGCGCCGCTTTAGGATCGGCCCAAGCCGGCTTGAAGACAGCTTGTATCTCGAAGGTCTTCCCAACTCGGTCACATACTGTGGCGGCCCAAGGCGGCATCTCTGCAGCGCTGGGGAATATGGGCGAAGATGACTGGCGCTGGCATATGTTTGACACCGTGAAGGGTTCAGACTGGCTGGGCGACCAAGATTCCATTGAGTATCTGACCCGCAACGCACCTGCGGCCGTCTATGAGCTCGAGCATTGGGGCGTGCCCTTCTCACGCACGGACGACGGCAAAATCTATCAGCGCGCCTTCGGTGGCATGACCCGCAATTATGGTGAAGCGCCCGTTCAGCGCACCTGCGCCGCGGCTGACCGGACTGGCCACGCTATCTTACACACGCTTTACGGCAACTCTCTGAAATATGACGTTGAGTTCTTCATTGAGTATTTTGCCCTTGACCTGATCATGGACGAGACCGGTGCCTGCATCGGGGTGACCGCCTGGGAATTGGCAACGGGCAAGCTGCACCGCTTCCGAGCCCAGCGCACCGTGCTGGCCACTGGCGGCTATGGCCGTGCTTACTTTAGCTGCACCAGCGCCCACACCTGCACTGGCGACGGCAATGCCATGGTGTTGCGGGCTGGCCTGCCCTTGCAGGATATGGAGTTTGTGCAGTTCCACCCAACCGGCATTTATGGCGCAGGCTGCCTGATCACCGAAGGTGCACGCGGCGAAGGCGGCTATCTGACCAATTCTGAAGGTGAGCGCTTTATGGAGCGTTATGCCCCGACCGTGAAGGACTTGGCCCCACGCGACATGGTTTCGCGCGCCATGACAATGGAAATCCGCGAAGGCCGCGGCGTTGGCCCTGGCAAGGACCACATCCACCTTCATCTCGACCATTTGGATCCAGCCATTTTGGCCCAACGTTTGCCTGGCATCTCAGAAAGCGCCAAAGTGTTTGCAGGCGTGGACGTCACCAAAGAGCCGATCCCAGTGCTGCCAACCGTGCATTATAATATGGGCGGCATCCCGACCAATTATCATGGTGAAGTGCTAACCAAAGTCGGCGGCGACCCCGACCAAGTGGTTCGTGGTCTTATGGCTGTGGGTGAAGCTGCTTGCGTGTCGGTCCATGGGGCCAATCGTTTGGGCTCCAACTCCTTGATCGACTTGGTCGTGTTTGGCCGCGCTGTTGGCCTGCGCTGTGGTGAAACCGTTCAGTCAGGTGCCCGCCAGCCAGAACTTACAAATGAGATGACCGACAGCCACTTGGCCCGCCTCGACCGCTTCCGCCAAGCCAAGGGCGGCACGCCCACGGCAGCGCTGCGCCTGCAGATGCAGAAGGTGATGCAAAACCACTGCGCGGTTTATCGTGAAGGTGAAACCTTGGACGAAGGCTGCAAGGAGATGGACAAGGTGTTTTCGGGTGCACCTGACATCGCCATTACCGATCGCTCCATGATCTGGAATTCTGACCTCGCCGAAGCCATGGAGTTCGACAATTTGTTGAGCCAAGCCATGGTGACCATGTATGGTGCCGCCAACCGGACCGAGAGCCGCGGCGCCCATGCCCGCGAAGACTATTCCGCCCGCGATGACGTCAATTGGATGAAGCACACGCTGACGTGGTATGATGAAGCAACGGGCTCGGTCAAAATCGACTATCGTCCCGTTCACATGAACACCATGAGCAATGACGTGGCCACTATTCCACCGAAGTTGCGGGTTTATTGAGCGAAAGCGGGGGGCTACCCCCGCTCATCCTTCGGCGAGCCCATCACGATATAGCTGGTGATGGTGGCGACCTGCGGCAGGGCACCTAGGACTTCGGTGTGGAAATGCTTATAGGCGGGCAAGTCTGTTGTCTCGACCCGCAACAGATATTCCACTGTGCCTGTGATGTTGTGGCATTCACGCACTTGGGGTGCGCGTTTGATCGCCGCCTCAAAATCTGCCTGCTCCTGCTTGGTATGCCGCGAGAGCCCCACCGTCACATAGGCCAGAAAGCCGATGCCGAGGGCGGCGGAATTCAGCTGCGCGCGATAGCCTTGAATGATGTCCCGGCGTTCCAATTCCTGCACGCGCCGGAGGCAGGCTGAAGGCGACAAGCCCACTTTGCCAGCAAGGTCGACATTGCTGATGCGCGCGTCGTGCGAAAGGACGCGCAATATTCTTCGGTCTGTCTCATTCAAAATAGTCATAACATGTGCATTTTTAGCTGTATCTGCTGAATTTGCAAGATCATTCGGTCGTTCTACGCATAAAATTGCGTCATGATGACACAAGAACTTTTCCTCGGCCTATGCGGCTTTGCGCTCGTTTCCTCAGTTACGCCAGGGCCCAATAATCTGATGTTGATGGCGTCAGGCACTAATTTCGGCTTTGCTCGCACCTTGCCGCACATGCTGGGTGTTTCGATAGGCTTTGTCATTATGACGATCCTGATCGGCTTAGGCTTGGCCCAGATATTTGTACGCTTCCCAATCGCTTTTACGGTCCTGAAAGCCGGGTCAGTGGCCTATTTGATCTATTTGGCCTGGAAAATTGCCACAGCTGCAGCGCCAAAGGGTGATGCAGCTGCAGCGGCAAAGCCCTTCAGCTTCCTGCAAGCTTGCCTCTTTCAATGGGTGAACCCGAAGGCTTGGACAATGGCCCTCATGTCTGTCACGGCTTATGTGCCATCAGATCATCCTATGAGGGGTCTTTTGATTGTGGCTTTGGTGTTTGGCGCGATCAATTTGCCAACGGTTGGCCTGTGGGCTTTTTTGGGAATGCAAATGCGGCAATTCCTGCAAGACCCAGTCAAACTCCGAACCTTTAACATCCTTGCCGCATTGACGCTTTTAGCGTCGCTCTACCCGGTGGTGACGCACGACTTGCTAGCCCATTCGGCGTTGACAACACCCTAAGGCTTAGACTGCCGGCAATTCTAGGACGAAGCGCGCGCCGCTTCGATCTTCACGATTTTCAGCCCAGATTGCACCTCCATGGCTTTCGGCAATCTGGCGGGCAATGGCCAAGCCAAGGCCCGAATGTTTGCCAAAAGCGGCTTGGCCTTCTTCCCCGGCACTGGTTGGGCGGTGGGTGTAGAAGCGATTGAAAATGCTCTGCAAGGATTCCTCCGGGATACCGGGACCTTCATCTTCAACCGTAATCCGAATTACCTTTCCTTCTCGCGCGCCGAGCAAAACAACTTTGCCGTCTGTGGGCGAGAACGACAGCGCATTATCGAGTAAGTTTGTCAGAATCCGCGAAATCGCTTCCTCTCGGCCGCTCACAGCCAAGCGGTCCGTCTCATCTGGATGGCGCACGACAATTTCAACTTCGCGCGCATGACCGATCGATCCATAGGCCTGAGCCATGTCATCGATCATATCGGCCATGAAGAATTTCTGTTGACTGGCGCGAGCCAGCTCTGCGTCCAAGCGGGATGCATTGGCGATATCGGTCACTAAGCGGTCGACCCGTCGGGCATCATTCAAGATAATAGATTCAAGCTTGGCTTTACTACTCGGCGTCGTCGCACGGGGTAGGAGTTCCGCAGCATTGCGGATCGCAGCCAAGGGGTTCTTGATTTCATGGGCTACGTCAGCCGCAAAACTTTCATTGGCATCGATGCGATCTTGCAGCGTGGCCGTCATCGCAGCAAGCGCGTCTGCCAAATCCCCGATCTCATCAGGCCGTTTTCGAAGCGCATCGGCATCCAATTCCTGAGCCCGGCCGCTACGCACATTGTCTGCGGCAGAAGCTAAACGGCGCAACGGGACGGCGATTGACCAAGCCAACATACTAGCGGAAATTGCAGTCACCAAAATGGCAGAGAAAATGAACGGGTAAAGTGCACGCCGCTCTGCTTCTACGATCTCGCTCACGTCACCGCTTTCAAGCGTCAAAACGCCCACGACCGCGCGGATGCGTTGAATGGGGACCGTCACCGAAACAACCCGTCGGCCCTCTTCGTCAAAGCGTTCGCTTTGAACAACATTGCCTTGCAGGGCGGTGGAGACTTCCCGGATCAGTGCCTTTTTGGGGTCGTCACTGGCCCCTTGGATGAAGACCCGCACATTGGAGACCGCTTTGCCTGCCACTTCCCCAATATCAGGTGCCGCGGGCCCAAGCGGAGGCAGTTCGCGCACATTGACGATATCATCGAGGATCGTGCTATCAGCAATTGGCCGCAAGTCGCGGCTGAACAGGCGAAGGCGTGCACCTGGCTCACGCGACAAGCGCCTTAAAATGGCTCGGGCGCGGCCCTCATCCAAAACAGGTACCGCATCAGCTGGAATGGCAGCCTCAGCTAAGACACTGGCGATAGTTGAGCCCTGTGCGCGCAGGGCGTCCATGCGCGCCTTTGTCAGGCCAGATCGCAACTCATTGAACAGAAGCGAGCCCAGCACCAAAATAACGATACCGGCAAAGTTGGCGATATAGATAATGCCCGCAATGCCACCACGGCGGCGTTGCCTCCGGGTTTTTCCGAAGGGGGCCTGAGGCTTCTTTTTAGGATTCTTTGTAACGATAGCCGACCCCATAAAGCGTCTCGATGGCATCAAATTCACCATCAACTTCACGGAATTTCTTGCGCACACGCTTCACGTGGCTGTCAATGGTGCGGTCATCGACATAGACGCTGTCGTCATAAGCAGCGTCCATCAACTGATCGCGGCTTTTCACAAAGCCTGGTCGTTGGGCGAGCGCTTGCAACAAGAGGAATTCGGTGACCGTTAAACGAACTGGCTTTCCCTTCCAGTATGAGGCATGGCGATTGGGGTCCATGGTCAAGGAGCCGCGCGTGACGACCTTCTTGTCATCTTCCGAAGGACTTCCTTCATCTGCTACTGCATCAATTGGGCGAGAGCGGCGAAGAACTGCCTTCACCCGTTCCGACAGCAAACGCGTCGAGAAGGGTTTGCGGATGAAATCATCGGCACCGACCGAGAAGCCAATCACCTCATCAATCTCATCATCCTTCGACGTCAGAAAGATAACGGGCACGTCCGAGCTTTCCCGAACGCGGCGCAACAATTCAACGCCATCCATGCGCGGCATCTTGATATCAAGGATCGCAATGTCAGGGGGGTCCGAGATCAATGCCGGCAGAGCCGTGGCCCCGTCCGGATAGCTGCGCACGTCATAACCTTCGCTCTGAAAAAGAATTTCCAGGGAAGCGCGGATGTTTTCGTCGTCATCGACTAAAGCAATTGTCGTCATAAGCCCACTTATAAGGCGGTTTGTGGCCGCATGTTACCCCTCACAAGGCAAGATTATGGCAAATAAAGTGTTTATGAGACGCTAAGCTGCGCAAATAAATGGCTAGCTTGCCTTGGCGCGATCCTCCGAGTCGAGCATCTCGTCGAGATAGGCCATAGCCAAATCTGTCAGCTCAAACTGAGGCTCGGTCCAAAAATCCTCAACCCCACTCGGAATGGCGGCGTCGAGGACCGCGTGAATTTCGCTTTCATCATCATTCCATAGGATCGAAACATCTGCCAAGCGCGCGGCTTCGCGCCCAAGGCTTTGGGTTATCACCGCATCATCCATGCGCTTGGCGCTGACCCGCAAAAGTGTCAGCCCACCGCCAATGTCCTCCGAAATGTCCGCATAAGACAGGATGGCGTTGAGCAAAGCACCCGAAGGTGGGGCGATTTGCAGCGGCGCTGGTGCAGCTTTTTGCTTAGGGGCGCGACGACGGGACTTTGGGTAAGGAAGGATGGTCATATTCGGGTCTCACTCTGTGTGTGAGTTGGTTATGCACCCTCACTACGACAAAATCGGGCGTAGAATTTGGCCGCAATGAGTCTGCAATGAGTCCACTGATTATTTGGAAGAGTCCTTGGGCGGATCAGGTGCCGTTCACCATTGTTAGGCAGCAGCGAGTCCTATATGCGGTCCGTCAATCAGCCGACGAAAGTTTCCGCTCCCATGACCAGCCATACAGACCTTGCAAACGCCATCCGCTTTCTGTCGATGGATGCCGTTCAGGCGGCCAATTCTGGACACCCCGGTATGCCCATGGGCATGGCAGATGTGGCGACCATTCTGTTCACAAAGTTTCTGAAATTCGACGCGAAGGCCCCAGAGTGGCAAGATCGCGACCGCTTTGTGCTATCGGCTGGCCACGGATCGATGCTGATTTACTCGCTGCTGCATCTCACTGGCTATGAAGCCATGACGATGGAGCAGTTGAAGAACTTCCGCCAAATGGGTGCTCTCACTGCCGGTCACCCTGAATATGGCCACGTGCCAGGGGTTGAAACGACAACCGGACCTTTAGGCCAAGGCATTTCAACCGCCGTCGGCATGGCAATGGCCGAAGCCCATTTGCGGGCAACTTTGGGCGCTGATGTGTGCGACCATCACACGTGGGTTATCGCGTCGGACGGGGACTTGATGGAGGGGATTAGCCATGAGGCGATTTCCTTAGCAGGCCACCTCCGCCTGAACCGCTTGATCGTCTTGTGGGACGATAATGAGATCTCCATCGATGGCGCCTTGTCGGTGGCCGAGACTGGCGATCAGCTTCAGCGCTTTGAGGCTGCCGGCTGGCAAACAAGTCGGGTTGATGGCCATAATCCAGTTGCGCTGGAAGCAGCCATGGCCGCCGCTTTATCCTCTGATCGGCCGGTTCTGATTGCCTGCCGCACCCAAATCGGCTTCGGCTCCCCCAATTTGGCGGGAACCGCCAAGACGCACGGGTCGCCACTTGGCGCTGCCGAGATTGAAGCGACGCGCAAAGCGCTTAACTGGCCACATGCCCCATTCGTTGTGCCGGACGAGATTGTTGCAGACTGGCGTGCTGCTGGCAGTCGTGGGGCGAAAGCCCATGCCGATTGGCAAGCACGGATGGCGAATCGCGCGGATCACGCTGCAATCAATGATCTCCTGAACTCCAAGATTGACCCTGTGCAACTGCGCACCCTCATTGAAGCTCATTGCGCCACAATGGCGGACAAGGCTCCTTCGCTTGCGACCCGAGAGAGCTCTGGCGCAGCCTTGGAAGTTTTGGTTCTAGCCTTTGACTTGCTCATGGGCGGTTCGGCGGATTTGACCGGTTCGGTCAACACAAAAGTAGCGGGCATGAAGGGCTTTGGGGCAAACGCTTATCAAGAACGCTACGTCCATTATGGCGTGCGCGAACATGGCATGGCGGCGGCCATGAATGGCATGGCCCTGCACGGGGGCGTGGTGCCCTACTCTGGCACCTTCCTCGTGTTTGCCGACTATTTACGTCCAGCCTTGCGCCTCGGTGCCCTGATGGAAGTCCGCACCATCCATGTCTTAACCCATGACAGCATTGGCTTGGGCGAAGATGGGCCGACCCACCAGCCGGTTGAAACTTTGGCGTCGCTGCGGGCCATCCCAAATGTCAACGTATTCCGCCCGTGTGACCCCGTTGAAGTAGCAGAATGTTGGGAATTAGCGCTGCTGACACCAAAGACGCCATCGGTCTTGTCCTTGACCCGCCAAAAGCTCGCCTTCCAACGCAAAGACGGGTCTCCAAGCAATCGCAGTGCACAGGGCGCCTACGTCTTGTCGCCAACGAGCCTGCCGGAAAAAGCGGTCTTGATCGCCACAGGTTCAGAGGTTGAGATTGCCATAAACGCGCAGGCCAAATTGGCCGAAGCCGGGATTGGCGTGCGTGTGGTGTCAGCCCCTTGCCTCGAACTGTTTGAGAGCCAAACAGCAGCCTATCAGCACGAAGTCCTCGGTGGAGACCTGCCGAAGATCGCAATTGAAACGGCCGTTCGCTTCGGCTGGGATCGCTGGATTGGCCCGACGGGCACCTTTATCGGCATGAAGGGCTTTGGCGCGTCTGGGCCTTATCAAGCCCTCTACGCCCATTTCGGCATCACCAGCGAAGCCATTTGTGCAGCCGTTGAGGCGCTTGGCTGATCTTGGCTAAGCCACGCGTCTCAATCCTGATTGTCGCTTACAAAAGCCGGGCACATCTGCCGCGCTTGTTTGACTGTCTCGACGCGCAGTCGTTTCGCGATTTTGAGACCATTCTGATTGACAATGCCTCACCAGACGGGACCGATCCCGATGTGGCGACACAGGCGCGCGCCAGCCAATTTATAGCGAATGCGCTCAATACAGGCTTTGCAGTGGCCAATAATCAAGCAGCCAGGCTCGCCCGTGGTCAGTGGGTCATTTGTCTCAACCCAGATGCCTTTCCTGAGCCAGACTGGCTTGAGGCACTGATGGCTGCGACCAAGCGCTACCCGGATGTGACAGCCTTTGGCTCCACTCAGATTCTGGACGAGGACCCGCGCCTGCTGGATGGGGCGGGCGACGTTTATCATGCTTTTGGCGTTCCGTTCCGAGGCGGCTATCGCAAGCCCTGGCCAAATGATCTAGCCGATGGGCAGACCTTTAGCCCATGTGCAGCCGCCTCTATGTGGCGTGCCGACCAGTTTGCCCAATTAGGCGGGTATGAGGAAAGCTTCTTCTGTTACTGTGAAGACGTTGACCTCGGCTTTCGCCATCGTTTGGCGGGCGGGAAAGTTATTCAGTTGGCAGAAGCTCAGGTCCGACATTTGGGCTCTGCGTCGAGTGGTCGTTTGTCTGACTTTGCTGTCTATCACGGTACGCGGAACCGGCTTTGGACCTTCATCCGAAATATGCCATCAGCGCTGTTCTGGGTGCTCCTTCTGCCCCATCTGGGGGCAACACTTCTGCTGTGGGCGCACACGACGTGGCGCGGCGCAGGTAGTGCCTATGGCCGAGGTTTGGCAGATGGCCTCAAAGGGTGGGGCACGGCTTGGCAGGCCCGAAAAGCCATCCAAGCCAACCGCACAGTCAGCTTGATCGGCTTAGCACGCCAATTTGCTTGGTCGCCTTTAAGCCTCTTAAAGCGCGCCATTGTGCTGCGTCAGATCACTCAACTGTAACTGATTTCGCGAGGTTGCGAGGCTGGTCCACGTCTGTGCCTTTGGCCACTGCGACATGGTAAGCCAGCAAGTGAATCAAGGGCGAATAGACAATCGGGGCCACAAATGGATCGACTTTTGGTGCCTCAATCGTGTGGCGCGCGACATCGCCTGCTTCTTCAATCCCCAAAGCATCCGAGAACAAGGTGACACGACCCTTACGCGCCGCAATTTCTTGCACGTTGGAGATGGTCTTCTCAAACAAATGATCATGCGGCGCGATGGCAAAGACGGGTGTGACTTCATCGATCAAGGCAATCGGTCCATGCTTTAACTCACCCGATGCATAGCCTTCAGCATGAATGTAGCTGATTTCCTTGAGTTTGAGCGCCGCTTCGAGAGCAATCGGATAGGCCGTGCCGCGACCAATATAGAGGATCGACCGGGCGTGACTGGCTTCTTCTGCTGCTGCCGCAATGGTAGATTCCACCTTGAGAGCTTCGCGAATAAGGCGCGGGGTTTCCATTAACAAATGGGCCAGACGCCGTTCTTCATCGCGGTCGATCTTCTTGCGAGCCAAGGCTGCGGCAACCGAGATCGCTGCAAGGGCCGACAATTGCGCCACAAAGGCCTTTGTTGAGGCCACACCGATCTCAGGCCCGGCTAGGGTCGGAAGCACGGCATCTGCTTCGCGCGCGATTGAACTTTCTGGAACATTGACGACTGCAATCGTCTTCCAACCCTTGCGCTTACACAAACGCAAAGCCTCTAAAGTATCAGCTGTCTCACCCGACTGGGAAATAAACAAGGCCGCAGCACGTCCAGCCGCTACGGGCTCACGATAGCGGAACTCTGAGGCGATGTCCGTTTCGCACGAGAGCCCTGCTACTTGCTCAAACCAATATTCGCCAACCCGACCTGCCAAATAGGCGGTGCCACAGCCGATGATCCACAATTGGTCAATCTGGGCGAAATCAACGCCAAAGTCGGGTAATGTCACGCGCTCTTCTAAAGGGTCGACATAATGTCCAATGGTGCGGGCGGCGGCATCAGGCTCCTCGTGGATTTCCTTCTGCATATAATGGCGATAATTGCCCTTTTCGACCGCAGCGGCACTTGCGGCCACAGATTTGATCGGGCGTTCAACCGAATTTCGTGCCACATCATAAATGGCATGGCTGGTCCGGCTTAGGACAACGAGGTCGCCCTCTTCCAAATAGATGACGCGGTTGGTGAATGGGGCAACGGCAATCCCGTCAGAGCCCAAATACATCTCACCTTCGCCAACGCCGACCACCAAAGGACTGCCTTGACGCGCACCAATTAGCAAGTCCTCCTCACCTGTAAACAGGCAAGCAATTGCAAAGGCACCACGCACCCGCTTGAGCGCCTCAACCACCGCATCCTTTGGGCTCGCACCTAGATCGAGCGCACGTGACACCAATTGGGTTATGACTTCAGTGTCGGTTTCAGAATCAAAGGTACGGCCCTCGGCTTCGAGCTCGGCCCGAAGGGTGCGGAAGTTCTCAATAATGCCATTATGAACCACCGCAACGCGACTGGTCGCATGGGGGTGGGCGTTACGCTCCGATGGGGCACCATGGGTGGCCCAGCGGGTGTGGCCAATGCCGATGAGGCCAGGCAATGGCGAAGCCACCAATACATCTTCTAAATTCTTGATCTTGCCTTGGGCGCGACGACGCTCAATCTTGCCATCGACCAAAGTTGCAATCCCCGCAGAATCATAACCGCGATATTCGAGCCGCTTCAGCGATTCAATAAGGCTGGCGGACACAGCTTCTTTGCCCAAGATTCCAATAATGCCGCACATCTATAAGCGCCTTTCAAGTCTTCTGAGACCAATATGAGTGGTGAGTAGATAGAAACCTTCACCCTGACGCGCCACCCCCTGCACTGTCACTCTTGGTGACAGCGCGTTGCACCCTTATTCCCAAGCAAGTGCGATCAGGGCGCGGGCTTTGGATAGACTTGCTGGAGGAAAACCTCGACTTCCTTCGCCGTGGCGAGCGCAACCTCTTCCTGAGGCAAATGACCAATATTTGGGTAGGCGACCAGCCTAGAACCCTTGATCTCTTGGGTAAAACGCTTGGCGTCTGCGAACGGAATCCAAGGATCCGCTTCACCCCAAATCACCAGGGTTGGCGCAGTAATGGTTGGGATTTGCTGATAAGAAGTGGGTGCATCAGGGCCCGCCCGCATGCGGGCCAACGTGGCTTGACGATTACCTTCGCGCATCAAAAGGTCATGATAGCGCTGCACCATTTCTGGCGTCACCAAAGTATCATCCACCATCACCTGCTTGAGGTTGGCTTCAATCATGCCTTTGGTGGTAACACGGGAAAAAACATCACCCACGATTGGAGCACGCGCCAAGCGAAAGATAAGTGGCGGCTTGCCTGTATCGCGGGGATAGCCAGCTGCATCCACCAGAATAAGGCCAACGACTTTCTCAGGGTGGGCCAACGCATAGCGCCAAGCCACAGCGCCACCCATGGAATTACCACCCAAGACAAAGCGATTTACTTTGAAATGCTGGGCCAAATCGTCCACGACCTGCACATAGGTCGTGCCAGAGTAGACCCCACTTTTTGATGGGCCGGTCAGGCCGTGGGCAGGAAAGTCAAAACTGATCACCCGCCAATTGTCTTTGAGTTGTCCCACCCAAGGCTCCCAAGTATGGAGGGAAGCATTTGAGCCATGGGCGAGGATCAGCACAGGTGCATCACGCTTACCCTCATCCCGTACATGCAGGCGGACGCCATCACTGATACTGATGAATTGCGAAGTTGGCGACGTGTACCGGGCCTCAACGACCGCGCGAGGCAAGTCGGCGCTGCAAGCCACAGCCAACATGCCAGCCAGAGCCACCCCTATCAAAGCTAAAAGTCGTTTGTGCATCGCGTCTGCCTCCCCAAGTATTTTTTGTCTACGTTTGCGGACTTTAGATCAAGCCTTTTACCAAGAGCCAATATTGGCGGCGCTGGCCCAAGGCTCCTGTGGGGCTAAAGGGGCACCACGTTGCAAGAGTTCAACTGAAATGCCGTCTGGCGAGCGAACGAACGCCATATGACCATCGCGCGGTGGCCGGTTGATGATCACGCCACGCGCCGCCAAATGGGCGCATAAGCCATAGATATCGTCGACCCGATAAGCCAAATGACCAAAATTGCGGCCGCCTTCATAGGCATGCTCATCCCAATTGTAGGTCAGTTCAACCATCGGCAAGCCGCCAGGCAAACCACTCTGCGGGGCCTCGCCTTGCGCTTTGAAACGATCTGCATCGACGGGGGCCGCCAAAAACACCAAGGTAAAGCGACCCTTCTCATTCTCGGTCCGACGAAGCTCAACCAGACCCAAGCCGCCGCAAAAGAAGTCCAAGGCGGCATCTAAATTGCCGACGCGGATCATTGTGTGCAGATATTCCATCTTGAGACCTTTCAAACAGTCACTTCTGTTGGGTAGCGCTCATCGCGCGCTTGTTCTAGCGCAGCTTTGAGGGCCGCGGCAAATGCGACACGTTCTGGCGGTGAGAGACAGGTTGCTAAGGGCAGACTGGCCCCGCCGGCAGATAGGGTCACTTGGGTCTCATACTCGTTGAGTTCGTCTACAATAACGCGGGCAAAACTAGGGCTAACGCGCCACCATCCTACTTTGCCGCGATGACAGGTCTTAGAGATTGCCACTTGCGCGGCACTCACCTTCACCGTTTCGCATTCCCGAGCGCCCGCTTTGAAGTTCACCTTAAATGCCAGATAGACTAAGATGACATCTAAGCCGAAAAAGCCAATCACGGGCCAAGCGCCAATCGCAAGAAAGGCTAGCCCTGAGAAGAAGCTCATCGCCGCTAAGGACAGCATCACAATCCGAAAACCATTCACCGAGAGCGATCGGTTGGGGCGCAGCACGGCGTCCATATAAATGGCGTCACGCTGATCAAATTCTGGGGCATCTGAAAGGGCGGTGATCGACGTGCTCATAACGCCTAAGCTAGCGCAAACTTTCCGAAAGCACAGTTGAAGAATGTAGTAAGTCGGTGACTTCTTCGAGGGGCTAGCGAGTAGGTCCACAATTGGCTATGGCGGGCATATGGCCACAAAAGCAAAAGTCACCAAATCAAAATTGAAAGTCGCGGAGATTGCAGCCCTATATGCGCAATTGGCGGCAGAGCGCCCCGATCCTCGCACCGAGTTGGATTATACGGACCCCTATACGCTGGTCGTGGCAGTCGCCCTTTCGGCTCAAGCGACAGATGTCGGGGTCAACAAGGCGACCAAACGCTTGTTTGCGGTGGCCGACACGCCCGAGAAAATGGTAGCTTTGGGCGAAGAGGGTGTCGCGAGCTACATCAAGACCATTGGTCTGTGGCGCAACAAAGCAAAGAATGTGATCGCTTTGTCCGAGATATTGCTGGAGAAGTACGGCGGCGACGTGCCCCGCAGCCGGGATGCTTTGACTGAGTTGCCAGGTGTCGGCCGCAAGACGGCCAATGTCGTGCTAAACGAAGCCTTTGGTGAACCCACGATCGCCGTTGACACCCACATCTTCCGCGTCTCAAACCGGACTGGCCTGGCCCCTGGAAAAAATCCAGATCAGGTTGAATCGGTTCTAGAGCGCGTGACACCGGACACCTACAAAAAGGGTGCGCATCACTGGTTGATCCTGCATGGCCGCTATGTCTGTGATGCCAGAAAGCCTGCCTGTTGGCGGTGTGGCATTGCGGAGATTTGTAAGTTCAAGGCCAAGACACCTAACCCCGCCGACGCCCCTAAAAAGACCAAACCCCCGGCGAAGAAGCCAGCCAAAAAAGTGACCAAATCGCCTGTTGTTTGAGGCTGTGCGCCCCCAGTCGCCACAGGCCGATTCGCAGCCTATAAGCGGCGCTTCTCATTTGTGTTCACCCCGCTGGAGCCTCAAGCCATGTCAAAAATCCGTCCCGTCCGTAGGGCTCTAATATCGGTCTCGGATAAGACAGGTCTGATTGAAACGGCGCAGCAACTGGCCGATCAAGGGGTGGTTCTGGTTTCCACTGGTGGCACCAGCAAGGCCTTGGCAGCAGCTGGCTTGGCCGTCATCGATGTGGCGGATGTGACAGGCTTTCCCGAAATGATGGATGGCCGGGTGAAGACCTTGCACCCGGCTGTTCACGGCGGCTTGTTGGCCCTGCGCCATGTAGCCGATCATGAGGCTGCGATGACCCAGCATGGGATCGAAGGGATCGATCTCTTGTGGGTCAATCTCTATCCGTTTGAGGCGACTTTGGCGTCTGGTGCAGATTTTGAGACTTGTGTTGAGAATATCGATATTGGCGGGCCTGCCATGATCCGGGCAGGGGCGAAGAATTTCGACTGGTGTGCTGTGGCTACCGATCTGGGTGATGTGCAAAAGGTCTTAGCTGACATGACGGCCCATGGCGGCACCCAAGAGATCACGCGCAAGCAATTGGCCGCGAAAGCCTATGCCCGCACCGCTGCTTATGATGCCGCGATTTCGGGCTGGTATGCGGGTCAAGTTGGTGAAGCCTCACCCGATTGGCGCGCCTTTGGTGGCCCGAAAGTCCAAAGCCTGCGCTATGGCGAAAATCCCCATCAAGTCGCAGCTTTTTATACCACCACCGAGAAGCGTCCTGGCGTGTCCACCGCGCGTCAATTGCAAGGCAAAGAGCTGTCGTACAATAATCTCAATGATACAGACGCCGCCTATGAATTGGTCGGTGAATTTGACGCAAGCGAGGCCGCAGCCGTGGCCATCATTAAGCACGCTAACCCGTGCGGGGTCGCGATTGGGTCGTCTTTGACAGATGCCTATCTGCGCGCTTTGGCCTGTGACCCGGTTTCCGCTTTTGGCGGCATTGTGGCCTGTAACCGCAAATTGGATGGCGCAGCGGCTGAAGAGATCGTCAAAATCTTTACCGAAGTTGTCATTGCTCCCGATGCCGATGAAGACGCCCAAGCCATCTTTGCCAAGAAGAAGAACCTCCGCCTTTTGCTGGCCGGTGGCCTGCCAGATCCAACCCAAGCAGGCCTGACCTTCCGAACCTTGGCTGGTGGCTTTTTGGTCCAGAACCGCGATACCGGGCGCATTATGGCACCCGACCTGAAAGTGGTGACCAAGCGTGCCCCAACGGCGCAAGAATTGACCGACATGCTGTTTGCCTTCCGGGTTGCCAAGCATGTGAAGTCCAATGCGATTGTTTATGCCAAGGACGGTGTCACCGCTGGCATTGGCGCGGGGCAAATGAACCGTCGCGACTCCGCGCGGATTGCTGCGGTTCGCGCCGTCGAAGCAGCGGAGACCGCCGGGTGGAGCCAAGCGGCCACTATCGGGTCGGCCTGTGCGTCGGATGCCTTCTTCCCCTTTGCCGATGGCTTGTTACAGGCGGTCGAGGCTGGCGCGACGGCTGTCATTCAACCCGGCGGCTCGATCCGCGATGATGAAGTGATTGCAGCGGCGGACGAAGCAGGCATCACCATGGTGTTCACGGGCATGCGCCACTTCCGGCACTAAAGGCGGGGATGATGAAGAAGTTTCCTCGCGAAACATTAGACGCTCGCGCACAACGCCTGCTTCCTTTCTGCCAGATTGTTCGGCCAGAGGGGCACGGCCCGTTTCCGACCGTGTTTTTGTTTCACGGCTGCGGCGATCCCGATGGTCCACAACCAGGCTATGCCAAAGCGGCAGCGGCCAAGGGCATCGCCAGTGTCGTGGTGGATTCTTACCGCCCTCGCGGCATCAGTCTGATAGAAGCACGCATGCTTATTTGCTCGGGCATGCGTCTCTGGGGGCGGGAGCGTGCGGGTGACCTGATTTCGCTCATGCATTGGGCCCGCAGCCAAGACTGGGTACAGGCAGACCGTCTTGCAGCAGCAGGCTGGAGCCATGGCGGCTGGACGGTGATGGATGCCCTCGCCCTCGGTCCCGAAGTGGCGGAGTTTGCAGACCTTGAGAATGTACCCGCCGATCCGCTTCAAGGACTAGCCACGGCGTTTTTGGTCTATCCTTGGTGTGGCCTTGGGGCCCAAACGCTGCGCCGGGGCTGGCAAAAATCCATCCCGGCTTTCCTGATGCTGGGTGAGAATGACACCTTATCTGGCACGAGGTACCCCCTCAGGGCCGCCGACAAAGTTCGCGCTGCCGGTGCGCCTGTTGAGACCCATATTTATCCCGGTGCCACCCATTCGTTTGACGAAGAAACTTCGGTCAATCCGACGTTTCGCTATGACGCTGCCCAGACCGCTGATGCACAAGCGCGCTTTGCCGACTGGATGGCTCGCCAGCTACTTTAGAGCAGCACGCGCGGGTTCATAATATTCTTTGGGTCAAAGCTGGCCTTTATCGCGCGCATGAGGGCCAAATGGGCCTCTGGCTCCCGCCGCAAAAACTCATCGCGACGGCTGATGCCAATGCCGTGTTCGGCAGAGATCGAGCCGTTGAACGACATGGCAACATCGTGGATCGCCTCATTCATCTGTGGCACCATCGCTTTATAGGCCTCTGCCGTCATCGTGCTGGGCTGCATCACGTCATAATGAATATTGCCATCGCTACAGTGGCCAAAAGCCACAATCCGCGCACCGGGTGCTACTTTTTCCGCTGCCGCATCGGCTAGCGTCAAAAAAGCCGGGATCTTGGAGACGGGAACCGAAACGTCGTGCTTCGCTGCCACGCCTTCCGGCTTTTGGCATGCACTCATCTCCTCGCGCAGATACCAGAAGGCCTTTGCCTGTGCCTCATTCTGGGCCACGACCGCATCGAGGGCCAGTCCTGCTTCAAGGGCTGCGGCGAGCGCCTCTTCCACCTTCTCAACCAAATCGGCATTGGCCCCCTCAAACTCTACCAAGGCCAACCAAGGCGGCACATCGGCGAAGGGGACCCGCACATTGGCAATGTTTTTGAGCGCGAGTGAGACCCCCAGATGGTTCATCACTTCAAACGCGGCCACCGCTGCGGTCTCGGCCTCGAGGCGATGGAGTAATTCCACCGCTTGCTCAGGCGTCTCCAAGGCCAAAAGAGCCACCGTCGTGTGGCGAGGCTGGGCGACCAGTTTCAGGGTTGCAGCGGTAACTAGACCCAAAGTCCCCTCAGCCCCAATAAACAAGTGTTTGAGGTCATAGCCCGTATTATCTTTGCGCAAGGCTGACAGACCTTCGTACAGTGACCCGTTCGGCAGCACCGCCTCAAGACCCAATATCTGGGCGCGCATCATGCCGTGACGACGGACGTGGACGCCACCGGCATTGGTTGAGATGAGACCGCCGATGGTGGCTGACCCTTCCGAAGCCAAGCTCAACGGGAAGCGCTTGCCAATTTGACGCGCCGCCTCCTGCACGCGAGTCAAAATCACACCTGCTTCAGCAACCAAAGCATCGTCAACCGGATCGACCGAGCGAATGGCATTGAGGCGCTTGGTGGAAATCAGCACTTCGCCACGGGGAATCTGCGCGCCCACAAGACCCGTATTTCCACCTTGCGTCGTCACGGCCAGACCCGCTTCATTGCATTGGCTGAGGATCATTTGCGCCTCAGCGATTGAGGCGGGCATTAGCAAGATTGGCGCAGCCCCACTCCAGCGGTCGCGCCACTCAATCAAATGTGGGGCGATCAGGTCGGGGTCCTCCGTCCAGCCTTGCGGCCCGACGAAATCTTTAATGCGGTTCAAGGTCGAAAATTGCGCGTCCATTTGCGGCCTATGTTTTGTGATGAAGAGGGGGCATTAGAGCCCGTGATACTGGCGGTACCAATCCACAAAGGCATTCACGCCGACTTGAATAGGTGTGGAGGGCTTATAGCCGATTGCCGCGACAAGTGCAGTAACATCTGCGGAAGTATCGGGGACATCACCGGGCTGGAGCGGCAGCATTTCTAGGATCGCCTTCTTACCAACCGCATTTTCGATGGCGGCTATGTAGTCTGCCAACAAGACCGGACTGTTGTTGCCAATGTTATAGATACGAAACGGTGCTGACGAGGTGGATGGGTCGGGAGCGTCACTATTCCAATCTGGGTTTGGCGCAGCAATCTGATCGCTGATACGGACCACACCTTCAACGATATCGTCAATATAGGTGAAGTCGCGGCTGTGATGGCCAAAATTGAAGACCTGGATTGGCTCTCCCGCGACGATCGCCTTCGTGAACAAATAAGGTGACATATCCGGCCGCCCCCAGGGTCCATAAACCGTGAAGAAACGCAGACCCGTCGTCGGCAGGCCGAACAAATGGCTGTACGCGTGAGCCATCAATTCATTGGCGCGCTTGGTGGCTGCGTAAAACTGCAATGGATGGTCTGCGCCATTGGTTTCAACAAACGGCATATGCGTATTGCCGCCATAGACACTCGACGTGCTGGCATAGGTCAGATGCGCAATTTTGTGGGCCCGACAGGCCTCTAGAACATGGGTGAAGCCAACAATGTTAGAAGCAACATAAGCGCGTGGGTTATCCAGCGAATAGCGCACGCCAGCTTGGGCGGCCAAATGGATCACACGATCAAAGGCATGGTCCGCAAAACACGCATCGACTACCGTATGGTCGGCCAAGTCGGCTCGGATGAAGGTAAAGCTACCTGGTGCCTCTTCAGCCACGCGTTCTAACAGCGCCAAACGGGCTTCTTTTAGGGCAGGGTCATAATAATCATTGACCACATCAAAGCCCACGACGTCGTCGCCGCGCCGCACCAGCGCAGCAGCGGTGTGAAACCCGATAAAGCCGGCAGCCCCTGTGACCAGCACGCGCATCTTTCCGTCCCTCAGAATTGGGCCAAATGTCAGGCGGCACCCGCTCAATGAAGTGCCACCGATCAAACCCTATTACCCACCTGAACATCATCGCCGGATTGGTGTGCTAATGCCACCGTCTCAAGCAGACAACATGACCTAGCACGTAATTGTTGCAGGGCTTGCCAGTCTGTTAGAGTGCCACAGGTTTGAAGGAGGTGGACAGATAATGTCAGCAATCTGGCGGCAGTGGTTGATGGTGTGGTGCTATTTGGTTCTGGGTCTGGGCGTCATTTTTGCCGGTAGCGCTTGGCCACAGACGGATGCGGCAGTCCGCCTTTTCTATGATGTGATTTATTGGCCCTTGGACGGGCAGAGCGGGTGGCATGAGAGCTTGCGCCTCACCGCAGCGATTTTAGGTGCCGTGATGATGGGATGGGCCCTGACCCTACTCACACTTGTGCAAGCGGCATTGAAGCAGCCAAATCGGTCGCTTTGGCGACCTATGACAGGGGCAATTTTGGTTTGGTGGGGTGTCGACAGTAGCATTTCGGTTGCCCTGAACACGCCGGGAAACGCCATTTCCAATACCGGATTCTTATTACTTTATCTGATCCCGGTTTTCGCAAGCGGTGTTCTTAAAAAGCAGGGCTGAATTTAGTCGGCATCCATCTTCAAGGCAGCAATAAATGCTTCTTGTGGGATATCGACGCTACCGAACTGGCGCATGCGCTTCTTACCGGCCTTTTGCTTATCCAACAGCTTGCGCTTGCGGCTGGCGTCGCCGCCATAGCATTTCGCCGTCACATCCTTGCGCATCGCTGAGATGGTTTCCCGCGCAACTACGCGGCCACCAATAGCGGCCTGAATGGGGATTTTGAACAAATGCTGTGGGATCAGGTCCTTGAGCTTCTCGCACATCGAGCGCCCACGCATTTCAGCACGGCCTGCATGCACCAGCATCGATAGAGCATCAACGGGCTCTTCATTCACGAGAATGGACATTTTGACCAGATTGCCGGGCTTGTAATCCTCAATCGTATAGTCGAACGAGGCATAGCCTTTTGAAATGCTCTTCAAGCGGTCATAAAAGTCAAAGACGACTTCATTCAACGGCAGCTCATAGACCAACATCGCACGCGTACCGACATAGGTTAGTTCGCGCTGGTTGCCACGGCGATCTTGGCACAGTTTCATAATGCCACCCAAATATTCGTCAGGGGTAAGAATGGTGGCTTTAATCCAAGGCTCCTCAATCGCCTCAATTGCCATGATGTCCGGCATGTCGGCTGGATTGTGCAGATGCAGCGTCTCGCCATTCTTCATCTTGATCTCATAGACAACCGAAGGGGCCGTCGCGATCAGGTCTAGATTAAACTCACGGCTCAGGCGCTCTTGAATGATCTCCAAATGCAAGAGGCCTAAGAAGCCACAGCGAAAACCAAAGCCCAGAGCCGCACTGGTTTCCATTTCATAAGAGAAACTGGCGTCATTCAGGCGAAGCCGGCCCATAGCGGCGCGCAAATCTTCAAAATCGGCTGCATCAACCGGGAACAGACCGCAGAACACCACCGGCTGGGCAGGCTTAAAGCCCGGCAGCATGCTGGTCGTCTGACGACGTTCTTCTGTGATCGTGTCACCAACAGCGGCGTCAGCCACTTCCTTGATCGAAGCGGTCAAGAAGCCGATTTCGCCGGGTCCTAATTCGTCTACTTCGGTGATCTTGGGCTTAAACACGCCGACGCGGTCGAGGCTATAATTTGCCCCCGTCGCCATCATGCGGACTTTCATGCCCTTTTTCATCACGCCATCAATGATACGGACCAACACCACTACGCCCAAATATTGGTCGTAATAAGCGTCCATCAACAAAGCCTTCAACGGCGCATCGCGGTCACCGGTCTTGGGTGGTGGCAGCCGGGTAATGATGGCTTCCAGGACGTCTTCAATGCCGAGGCCCGTCTTGGCTGAGATCATCACGGATTGTGAAGCATCAATGCCAATCACTTCTTCAATCTGCGCCTTAACGCGATCAGGTTCTGCGGCAGGCAAATCAATCTTGTTCAGGACCGGCACGATCTCAAGATCGGCATCAATGGCTTGATAGACATTGGCCAAGGTCTGGGCTTCCACGCCTTGGCTGGCGTCCACCACCAAGAGTGCACCTTCGCAGGCTGCGAGAGAACGCGACACTTCATAGGCAAAGTCGACATGGCCCGGGGTATCGATCAGATTTAGAATATAATCTTGACCCTCGCGCTGGAATTCGAGGCGCACGGTTTGCGCCTTGATCGTGATGCCGCGCTCCCGCTCAATATCCATGCTGTCGAGTACTTGTTCCTTCATCTCACGCTGAGTGAGGCCGCCGGTCAATTGGATCAAGCGGTCTGACAAAGTGGACTTGCCATGGTCGATATGGGCAACGATGGAAAAATTACGGATGTTTTCACGGGGAGTCATGGGGTCGACATAGCCTGACAGGCCCGCAGGGGAAAGGGCCAGATACCGTTAAGCAATCAATCAGCCCCCTGCGCGCGCAGATGGAAGATCAATACTTGCTCAGGGGCAGTCAACGGCAGGCCAAAGCCGACCTCTTGTAGCAGTCGACCCGGCAGCACTTGGCCCTCGCCCGTCAAATCCAATGCCTCCACACTCGAGCCCGCCGACCACGATCGGAACTTGCTTGGCCAAACCAGTGTCAAGCGATAGCTCTTGTCTGGGTCGAGGCCGTGGAACAAGACGCGCGGCAAGAGACGCTGCACCTGACTTCGCATAATCGCGATGGAGAAAATGGCTTCTGTCTGATCGTGCGCGATCACGCCTATGCCCATCAACTCATTGGAAGTCTTTAAACGCACGAGATTACCCGTGTGCAGAAGGTCCCTATGAGCTTTATGGCATTCAATCGCTTCTTTTAGGGTCGCAAGCTCTGTCTCAGACACCTCCAACAGGTTGAGCTCCAGGCCCATATGGCCAATCATCGCGGTCCCCGCCCGCATCGCCATCGACAACGTCCGGCCCGTGATGTGACAGCGGCGCGGCCCGACATGGGCACCTAGAACTTCCAGCGGGAAGAAGAAGCTGGCCCCGCGCTGAATGTCCTGGCGGTCGAGCGCGTCATTGCTGTCGGAAGTCCAAATCCGATCCGTAAAGCTCAACACCCCATAATCGGCGCGCGCGCCTCCTGAGGCACAGGATTCAAACTCAACGCGGGGGTGGGCGACGCGCAAGCGCTGCAACAAGGCATAAAGCGCATCAACTTGGGCATGAGAACGCTGATAGCCTTGGTAATCGCCTGGATGGCTGATGTCGCGGTTCATGTCCCATTTGACATAGGCAATCTCATGGTCGCGCAGCACGGCATCGATCCGCTCAAACAGATAATCTGAAACCTCTGGCCTGGAGATATCTAGAACGAGTTGATTTCGAAACGGCACTTGCTCGACATGAGCTAAGCCCAGCACCCAGTCTGGGTGGGCGCGGTAAAGGTCTGAATCGGGATTGACCATTTCCGGCTCAAACCAAATGCCCATCTCCATACCAAGGTCCGTGATATAATCGATCAACGGCTTTAGGCCCTCGGGATAGACATCCGCTGACACATACCAATCACCCAGCCCAGATGTGTCATCCCGCCTAGAACCAAACCAGCCATCATCGAGCACAAAGCGCTCGACACCGACCGCCGCAGCGCGATCCGCTATGGCTTTGAGGCGGTCGAGATCGTGGTCGAAGAATACGGCTTCCCACGTATTATAATGAACGGGGCGCACTTTGGCGCGGGTCTGCGGTCGCAAGATTTGACTGCGGACATGGGCATGGAAGCGCTGACTGAGGTCAGAGAGGCCTTCACGGCTGTAGGCGGCATGAATGGTTGGCGCGTGGAAGGTCTGTCCCTGCTCTAACCGGATTTCACCGGCACCTAGCAATGCGCCGAGGCCCGCAAAGACCCGACCATCATGGAGACTATCCACCCGGATACGATGATTGCCACTCCAACCCAAATGCAGACCATAGGCCTCACCTTGGCCCTCAACAGCTGTGTCGGCACATAAGATGATCGCCGGAAGCCCGTCATGCGAGGTGCGGCCCCGGCGGCTTTCGCGCAGATAGGTGCCCGCAAAGCGCTTGATCCGTTCGCGCTGAAATTCCAGGGCCCAACGGCCGGTAAAACCGATCAGATCCGTCATGTGATTGGCGATGGGCAGCACCGCTGTGGCGCATTCGGTAACTTCAAGTGGGGTTTCACCCAAATTTGTCAGGGCAGAACTAACGGTCAGAACTCCCGTTACAGCATCAAGGCGTAAGTCATAGGATAGGCCGACTTGGGTGTGGTCATCGCAACAGAAAATCTGAATGCGGTCGCCTTCAAGCGTGGCCTCAGTCACCACAAATCGGCTACCCCAATCCTGCCCGGCTCGGTGAACGACCACACCCGTTGGGCCGAGGAGGCCGAGGCCTGCCTCCATCGCCAAGGACGCATCGACAAACACATCGGCACTACCCGGTCCGCCCTGATGGCTGGCGAGTGCCTTTAGAATGTTGGGATCCACATCATCGGGCAATCTTGGGCCCCAATGCAAGATTGTCGGCGGAGATCCCAGCTTTGCAGCCACAACAAAACTCGCCACACCGCCTTGCAGGATCAGATTATCCATCGTGTTGTTGTTCCTAAAACCATGTGTTGCAAGTTGCTGTCCAAAAGCCCGCTTTTATTTTCCATTTCCGAAGCTTGCCTCAGGGGGAAGGGCTTACTAGTGTCAGCGGCTAAAGAAAAGGCAAGGGGGAAATGCCATGTTTCAAGGCGGCGCGTCGGCGTTACAAATTGGTATTTTCTTTGGGCTAACCGCCCTCATCGCGATCCTGACCTATTGGAAAGTTCATGGCGCAGGGGCTGGCCATAAGGATCGGCAGAAGGACGGCGGAACCACCCGAGAAGTCTTTCTCGCAGGGGGTGGCCTATCTTGGTTGTTTGTCGCTGGTGCGATCACGCTAACCAACCTCTCGACCGAGCAATTGGTCGGCATGAATGGCAACCAGATGTTGCTGTTGGCGTGGTGGGAGATTTGCGGCTTCTTTGGTCTCCTCATTTTGGCATTTGTATTTGTGCCGATCTATTATCGGAATAATTGTACCACCGTGACAGAGCTGTTGGAGAAGCGCTATAAGGGCGGCAGCATCCGCACCGTGATCTCTGCGCTGTTTCTGATCGGCAATGTGCTGATCTATTTGCCAGCGGCGCTTTATAGCGGCAGCTTGTTCCTGCAAACCATGTTTGGGGTCGACTGGTCACTTCTGTGGTTTGCGGCACCGATGGCCATTATCGCAGCCCTTTATACCATCACCGGTGGCCTGCGGGCCGTGGCGGTGATGGATACCTATTCCGGCATTGGTGTTCTGGCGATTGCGTTTCTGGTTGTGATCCTGGCAATGGCCGCGGTTGATTTTGATCTGGTGTCAGGCGTCCCTGAAGAGCGCATTTCGATGATCGGCTCCTTCACCTCGCCCATTCCATTCCACACGCTGTTTACTGGCATGTTGTTCATCCAAATTTTCTATTGGTCGACCAACCAAAACATCACCCAAAAGGCCATGACAGCCCCCACCGTGCAAGAAGCCCAAAAAGGGGTTTTGGCAGCAGCTGTCGTGCGTATCTTGATCATTCCCGCCATCGTGGTGATCCCAGGGGTGGTAGCTTACAAGCTTTTCGGCAGTGTGGGAGATGCCGCTTACGGTAAGCTCGTGGCCCACGTGTTGCCGTCCTGGATGTCGGGCGCCTTTGCGGCCATGATGGCCGCGGCGGTGATCGCGCACACCAGCGCCATCCTCAATTCCAGCGTCGCGCTTTATTCCATCGACTTCCATGAGAAGTTCATCGGCGTCGTGAAGAACCACTGGCGCTTGGCAGCCATTGCCTCCGCCGTTTTGACGGTGACTTCTATTGCGCTGATACCTGTGTTCCAGAATGCCAAGAGCATCATCAATCTCTTGCAAGAGTTGAATGGCCTCTTCTCTATGCCCATCCTGTCGGCCTTTATCGCAGGGCTGTTGTTCAGGAACGTCGATGCGCGGGCCGCGATTGCTGGCCTCATCTTCGGCTTCTTACTGTATGGCTTCCACAATTTCGTGCTCTACAAGCCTGACACCTTGTATCCGGGCGAGACCTTCTATCAGCGCATCGGCCTTTATTGGCTCCACTATATCGACGTGATGCTGATCGTCTTGATCACCTCAGTCCTCACAGCCTTGAGCGTCAATCGCTGGGTGTTTGGCAATAAGGCTGTGTTCATTTTCAGCGCCAAGGGGCGCGCGATGAGGGCGTTGGAACCATGAGCGGTAAGATCCTTGTTATTGATGAAGGCACCACTTCTACACGCGTGATGCTTTTTGAGGCCGATGGTACCTGCCTAGGCAGTGCGCAGCGGCCTTTGACCCAGCATTATCCGGCACCTGGACTCGTTGAGCACGATGCCGAGGAAATCTGGACCCTCACTTTGGCCTGCGCGCAGGAGATGGTGACGAAGGCGGGTGGGGCCTCACAAATTGCCGGCATTGGCATCACCAACCAGCGCGAGACCATCGTGTTTTGGGACAAGGCGACGGGCAGGCCTTTAGCCCCGGCCATTGTCTGGCAAGACCGTCGGACGGCCGACATGTGTCAGGCTCTGAAAGATCAAGGCCAGGAGGCCATTGTGCAGGCCAAGACCGGCCTCTTGCTTGACCCCTATTTCTCAGGCTCCAAGATTGGTTGGGCTTTGAGCAATTGGCCGCAACTCAAAGCAGCAGGGGACAAGCTGGCAGTCGGTACAATTGAGAGCTATCTCGTCTATCGCCTGACCGGTGGGGCGCATATTTCAGACGCCACCAATGCCTCACGCACCGCGCTGATGGCGATTGGCAGTTCGGGCTGGGACGATGGCTTATGCGACCTATTTGGTGTGCCCCGCACCATTCTGCCCCAGATCGTCGATTGCGCCGGGCCGTTAGGCCAAACGCTGCCAGAGCTGTTCGGTGGCTCCATTGCCATTTCCGGCATGGCCGGCGATCAGCAGGCCGCAACCATTGGCCAAGCCTGCCTAGAACCCGGCCAGACCAAAGCGACTTTTGGCACCGGTGCCTTTGTCCTGACCCAGACCGGGCGGACGCTGCCGCAATCCAAGAACCGTTTGCTCGCGACCATCGCCTGGCAATTGGACGGCGTGCGCCATTATGCGTTGGAGGGATCGGTCTTTGTTGCCGGAAGCCTGATGCAATGGCTGCGCGATGATTTGGGCTTGATCGAGCGTGCCTCTGACTCCGAAGGTCTTGCCCGCGCTGTGCCAGACAATGGCGGGGTCTATCTCGTGCCAGCCCTGTCTGGCCTTGGTGCACCACACTGGCAGCCCCATGCCCGCGGGGCGATCCATGGCCTCAGTTTCTCAGCCAAGAAGGCCCATGTAGTCCGTGCCGGCCTGGAAGCCATGGCACACCAGACCTTTGACCTGAAGACCGCCTTTGCGGCTGACGGGGCCGACTGGGCCGAAGTCCGCATTGATGGCGGCATGGTTGCCAATGACTGGATGGCGCAAGATTTGGCCGATATTCTGGCTATTGATGTCGAGCGACCCCGTTTCATAGAGACTACGGCCTTGGGTGCTGCCATGCTCGCAGGCGTTGGCTGTGGGCTTTATGGCTCGCTCGAAGAGGCTTCGGTCATGCGGGGCCAGGTTGAGCGCTTTAACCCCGCTATGGCTAATCTGGTCCGACATACCCGCCTCAGCGGTTGGGCCGATGCCCTCAAGCGCGTCCTCGCTTAAGTCCCTAGATTCAAGGCACTGACAAGCACTCACGTCTTTTTGACAAGGGTGCTTGACATGATCTTGCCAATGTGTGACAAGTGTCTTTGTCATAATAGCAAGGAAACCTGACATATGTCTGCAACTGAAAAGCCAAAAGCCATCTTCTCCCCAAGATGGCTCGTCAGCGTCCCAGCCCTCGCGGTCTGTGGTGCCGCCTTCGGCTATCTGACCGGCGACTGGTTTGCCGAGCGCTTTCCAAATGGCGGCGGCTTTGGCTATTTGGCTGAGCGGGGGTACCCGCCCCTAACGATCATCAGTCTCTTTTTCGGCGGCATCTTGCTCCTCATCTATGTCTGCTCAGCGATCATCTATGCGCTCGCCATTTTCAACAAGGGTATTGCCGCAAGCCGAGCCCTCACGGGTGGCCTTGGAAATAGCCCGTCGTCTCGCAAAGCCTATCCCTATATTCTCCTCTTTTACGTCGCTTATGCGGCCGTGTTCGGCATCTTGACGCTTTATGAGGTCCCTCCAAATCCTCCCACCAGTTTGGCTTGGCCCCTGTTCTTGATTGGCTTGGCCAGTGGCGTTGCCATGGTTTGGAGCGGGTTGAAGCTCTGGTTCATTCTAGACGAGTTCTTTCGTACGATTTGGGTCGAAGCGTGCGCTTTAGCCTCCTTCCTGATGCTGATGATTGTTTTGGTTGTTGGAAGTGCGATCTCCGTTGGCCTGATACCAGAAGTCACAGTCTACACGGGCCTAGTCCTCTACCAAGTCATCTATCTGATCGCCTACGGCTGGGTGGCGGGAAAGCGGGATCCCAATATGCTCGAAATGGGGGAGCCAGAGGACGCATGAAAAACCGTCTCAAAGTTCTCCGTGCTGAGCGGGACTGGTCACAATCTGATCTCGCCGACGCGCTCGACGTTTCCCGCCAAACCATCAACGCCTTGGAAACAGGGAAATACGATCCCTCCCTGCCCTTAGCCTTCAAGATTGCGCGCCTATTTGCGTTGCCGATTGAGGCCATCTTTGAGGATACCCCATGAACGATACCTCCTCCTTGCCCGAAAAGGCGAAATGGTCACGACAGGCCAAGATCAATGTCTATATCATTGGCTCGCTCTTCATAGGCGTTGCAATTGGTTTCTTCTTACCCTTCAACGAGGCAAACGGACCAAGCGGCCTTTTGGTCGGGCTAATCAGTTTGGCCATGATTATTGGGGTCGGGGCGACCATCCACTATACCAAACTTTTGGACGAGTTAGCCCGTCATACTCATGAAGTCGCTTTTTATTGGAGCGCGGTGTTTTCCCTTGCGATTTGCTTTGTTCCAATTGCTGCCCTCATCGGCTTCCCTGAGTTTGAGCTGCCCAGCTTGGAGACCCTGCTCGGCACCAAAACCCATGCCTTCGCTGCTGGTATGGCCGTGCCTATTCTGATCCTTCTTGTATCTTACTTCGCCATTTGGACGCACCTTTGGCTCAAACGAAACAGGGCCTGAGCCAGCCCACCCTGACTTTACCTTACCTTCCAACCCAACTTTAACTCAGATGAGGATTATGATGATGAAAAAGACTCTATTCGCAGCCCTGTCGGCCTTCAGCTTTGCTCTTTTCCAAGCTCCCCCGGTTCTGGCGCAGCCCGCAGCTGCTCCCGTTGCAATGCCGGCCGCCAGCCAAAAGGCGACGCCTGCCATGTGGGTGGTGAAAGATAGCGACACGACAATCTATCTGTTCGGGACCTTTCACTTGATGGCCCCCGGCATCGATTGGAACCATGGCAAAGTGAAAGCCGCCTTCGAAAGCGCCGACACCTTGCGCCTTGAGATCGCCAATTTGGAGACCGAGGCCCCGATTATTGCCAATCTAATGGCCACCAAGGGCCAATTGCCCCCCGGCAAGACGATTTATGATGGCCTCACGGAAGCCCAAAAGACGGCCTTAAGCACCATCATTGCACAAAGCGGCTTTCCGCCCCAAGCCATCCAGCAAATGCAGCCTTGGATGGGAAGTCTGATCTTGGCACTCGGCCTCTATCAAAAGCTGGGCCTCGACCCGACACAGGGTGTCGACAAAACCCTCGACGGTTTGGCACGTGCGGCAAACAAGCCTGTGGAAGGCTTTGAAACCGGCGCTGAGCAAATTGGCTTCTTCGCCAATTTGACCGACCAGCAGCAAAAAGCGATGCTGGTCTCAACCATCGAGGATTGGGACCAAGCCACAACCATGCTCAACGACATGATTGATGCGTGGAAGACGGGTAATGCGGACAAGCTGGGTGAATTGATGAACACCAGCCTTCGCACCCAACCCGAATTGGCCAAACTGATTTTGGCGGATCGCAATGAGCGCTGGGCCGAATGGGTCTCCGCCCGCATGGCTAAGCCCGGCACAGTGTTCGTGGCCGTGGGTGCTGGTCATTTGAGTGGCCCAGATAGCGTGCAGGCCTTCTTGAAGCTGAAGGGCATTAAGTCCACGCGGGTAGAAACGAAGTAATCCCTTTGTTTCGAACCCTATGCCCCTCACCCCCTTTTCGGGGTGGGGGGCTTTTCTTTTCCTCAGGACCAATTTTTGGTAGATGCCATGTTTCACTAAGGGGCATTTAATACCAATCTTTAGATATCAGAACTAGTACGCCGCATCTCTGAATCCGATGGAAGATATACGTCACGGTTTGGCTAAAAATTTGCGCTACGCGTCGCAGCAATCGGTGGCGATATCTTCACATTGACCTGAGCCATTACTGTCCCTAGTTTTCTATGAGGGTCCCGCTTGATATTGCAAATCACGGACCACACAGGGCACCGGTCGTATTCCCTGCTTCACGCCCTCTATTTATGCTAATGGTGCTGACCGGCTGCAAGCGTTGCAAACGAAAATTGTCGTCAATTGAGAAACCCTAAATCAGCTTGGTCAAAGCGCTGAAGATCAGGTAGAATTCTCGACAGCTCTGAGGTCGGAACGCCCATCCACTTTCCAAGGGTGGCCGCATATTGTGTTGTAGAAATAGATGGGATCATCATTCCGCCTGAAACGAAGTCGGGGCCGTTTACATGCGGATCTGGGATCTTGCCAAAAACGTTCCCGCCGCGAACCGCGCCTCCCATCACAATATGATGCGATCCCCAACCATGGTCTGTACCTCCATTGTTGGGAACATAAGATCGGCCAAATTCTGAAGTGCTGAATAAGGTTACATTGTTTAGCAACCCTAAACTTCCTAGAAGTAGATCTAGATACACAATAGATTGATCTAATTGCTCCAATAGTTGAGGATGGCGATCCAATTGGTTACTGTGAGTATCAAAACCATCGTGTGAGACGATGAAAATCTGTCGCTTAATGCCTAGACTTTTACTAGCTGCGATTGCTCTAACTACGCTTTGCAACTGCTGAGCCAAGCTAACTCTTCCATTGCCAGGCGGAGGTGTAAGACTTGTATTCGACGGCATCGCCGCTAGGAGACTACGAGTACTGTCACGCAATGCTTCGTTTGTCTGCGCATAGGCAGCCTCCAACAAATTACTTCTTGAGCGTGAGCCTGTGACAGCGGCTTCCATCACTGATCCCGGCTCAAAGAAGAGCTCAGGCTCACCGTATTCGCCAATCTGAAGCGCCGACGTACGCTCGCCAACACTAAAAAATGAGAAGCCAGATGTAGAAATTTGTGTAAGTGCTGGAATTGCATTTGAGTCTGAGAAATGGTCGGCAAGGCGCCCACCCCAGCCCGTGCCGGGTGTGCCTGATTGTGTTAGCCATAATCTTTGTTGATCATTGTGAGAACCTAGATAGGCGGGCAGCGCAGCTTTTCCAGTTTCAATTTCGGCCTTTGTGGTTGCGCCAACTAAGGGCCCTACATTGGTGACTACAGCAAGTCGACCCCTATCATAAAGTTGTTTGAGGCCACTTAACTTTGGGTTAAATCCAAGCTCAAGACCATTCTGCTGAGAGGCGGCGGGCATTGAGTGAAGTTCATCTCGCGCGATTGAAAGAGCGCCTCTAGCCGAGGCGTACTGGCGGTAGGATCCTGCATCCATACTCGGAAACGTGTTGATATGATCGTTTCCACCGCCGAGGTTCAAGCAAATAAGTGCTTTGTACTCGCCTGAGTTTTCAGCCGACGCAGAGGCGAAACTACTTAAATTTAGAGCCAAAGGCGCAGCGACGCCAACTGCGGTTGCGCTGGCCAATAGCTTCGTGAATTGTCGTCGAGAATGAGACTGCATTGATATAGCTCCAGTCATTTCTGTACAACATACTCAGCAGAGGCCATCATGACCCGCATAGCAGTTGCAAATTTCACCTGTGATAGACCTCGATTCATGCCGCTAACTGGAGTGATTGGCCTAGAGGTTTCATTTATCGTGCGCAATAAAAGTGACTTTAACGAGTTTGACATTTGACCCGCCATGAATCGAGTGTTCATTTTCTCGACCAATTCAGTCGGCCTTTCCACCAGTGGTAGCCATTCACTGTAGTCAAACCTCATCGAGTAGGTGTTTCGTTTTTCATCACCACAACAATCCGTTATGCCACCATCACCAAGTACGCCGAAGATCAAGTGATCAACATCGCCAACCGAAGCGACAGTAGAGATCTGAAGTTCAGGAGCGACAAGGTTTCGGCTGCGCAGCACAGAATTAGGCGGGCTATAGTCTGGAAAATAGAAGTTAAAGACTGTTGGTGATCGCATTGGGGACTGCCAGAGCCCTTTGCGCTTGTCATATATTTGAGCGCCGATCCCGAATGTATGTGAGTAACGGTCTGTCCGTGCTTTGAAAACACGCATCATTTGACCCATCCTAAGAATTGGCTCTCGAACGCGACCATAGTCAGGTCTGTTGACAAAGGAAGGATCACGAGCTTCGGGATCCAGAAGAATCGCTTTCAATACTGCAGTTAGATCGCCCCTCACCCCGTTGCCATTATTGTTGAACTTAGAAGCAACGCGAGCAACATAGTCTGCGCTGGGGTTACTTGTAACAAATCTCTGAATCAATTGCCGACTTAGGAATGGCCCGACGTTTGGATGGGAGAACAGCGTATCGAGCAGAATCTTCAAATCCGCTGCGGTATTAGTTGAGCCTTCTGGAATTGTGGTGCCCAAGAATTGCTTCCGAGCAGTAGAGTGATAGGCGTCATTGGCTTCCATGGGCGATGTCTGAGCCAGAATATCCGAACTACGCTGACAAAAGCAGTTCCTTTGCTCCCAGTCTCGTGCTGTTGCACCTCTTGGAGCGAGCCCAGTTAACACTCTCGAGACGCCTACAATGTCTGAATTATTGTACGTAGGAATTTTGCTCCCTTGAGAATCCAGTTTTGGGGTTCCATCTTGATTTAATTGGTAAAGCCCAATTGAGAAGAGTTGCATTAATTCGCGAGCGTAGTTTTGGTCAGGCACTGCGCCCGTTTGAGAATTCTCTTTCTGATTGTACATGTGCGAAAGGAACGCGCCCATCGCTGGGCTTAATGTCACTGTCTCCAAAAGATCTCTGTAGTTGCCAAACCCCTGAGCATAAAGCGAATCAACATAATAGGCCAACGAGCGACCCCAGTTTTCCGTTGAGCCATCAGACGCGGAAACAACAAAGATCTGTGACAGCGCGAACATCATCCGTTGCCTAAGCTGATCATCCTTCGGTATCCCGAGCCATATCGAGTCGTTTAAAGCAATAGAACGTACATCATGACCCGGGTTGAACGCGTTGATCGCTTGTACGTTGGAGAATTGAACCGGCATTTGAACCTGCTCATCAATCCAAGCAGAGTAGCCAATTTGCTTAACTCGGACGATATCCGCATCCGAAAACCCGAAAGTAGCTTGCTGCAAGAACCGTGCGGCTTCCTGATCAGTTCCGGGCTTTTCAAGGATGGATGTTGTTTGTTTTGATGGCGAAGTGATTACAGCTGCCGCTTCCTGACTTTCGACAGGTAACTTTGTGGCCAACTGCCCTCCTCCGCCGCATCCCGTTATGGATGCAGTACAAATCCATAAGGCTGCTATGGCTCTCAGAATCTTTGGACTGTCCATGTTACCTGCCACACTTTTAACCTCACCGGGGGCTATTAAAAGCATGCCAAACTTAAGAAGTTGCTAAGGTCGACCTGATTCTCATTTGGTCCGCTTTTTGAAAAGAGAGTCCATCATCTAGTGAAGTGCACCCATTGATTGGGCCGGTGGGAGTTAGAGTTTCCCGGTATGAGTCGCGTTGGCGGGCTGAGGTCGCTAACGTGATTTATCAATAAGATCGGGACTCTATTGCCGATAGCGCTGTGTGGCCTGACCTCTTTGCATTATTCATGTCAGTCCTCCAACTTTGCGCAAGCATCTTACAGCGATAGGAACCAGCGGGGGTTCGGGCACTAACTGCGTAGCTTGCTGTTGAATGCGTCGATGAGTTCATGGTGTGTAGGCTTAGCAGGGCGGGAGAAGTCTAAAATGACGCCGCGCTTGTAAGTTCATGGATCCATGCCCCCTGATCAACTCGCCGCGTTCGTCGACACGGTTCACCTTGGGATAGCAGTTGAACCGGCACGTTCATTCCAGTGTCGAAACGACATTCTCACCTTGATAGCTGATCCGGGCATCGATCACCGGCGAGATGCGCAAATGAGCGTCCACAACAGTTAAGATCCTGAACTTTGTACTAGAAGCGGAGCGGATCTGACGCACAAGGGACTTCTTAGAAGGTCGGATAGTGGTTCGGTGATGCCTCTCGATGGAGGCATGAATGGGTAAGGCATTGGTTTTGCGTGTGGATTATGACGCTATGGAGGTTCGACGGTTGGCAAGGGCGAGCAGGGAAGCGGATCAGACGCGATGGCTGTGGACGCTGGCAGCGATTTATAAATGTAGTTCGCGGGGTGAGGCGGCGAATTTGGCGGCGGTGACGCGCAAGACTATGCGTGATTGGGTGGAACGTTTCAATGCCGAAGGCCCGAATGGTCTGATTGCCCGCAAACAGCCTGGCACACCACGAAGGCTGAGTGGCGAGCATCGTGCGGCATTGGCTGAAGCTGATGATGAAGGGCTCAGACCGTGGCGCGACGGCGTTGTGCGCCGGCTATTGAATGATCTTGTAATGTGGATGTACGGGACGTTTGGTGTATCGCGCTGCGATGATATTTTGGGCCGAGAGTTGCGGGAAATGGGTTATCGTTAGTTGACAGCTCGTCCTCGCCGTCCCAGCTATGCAGTCTAGCCAGCAACTGCTTCTAAAAGACTTCTCGGCGGAACTCACTAAGGTCGGTTTAAAATCTGCTGTCAAAACAAATCTCTAGTAGGCCGGAAGGCCAAACCCACTCGGCGATTGACCAAGTGGGGAACAAGGCCATCAACGCTCAAGGAACAATGCACGGCGTCAGTCTGGCTCTTTAGATCCTGTTGCCCGGATCACGGAAAATCAGCAGGTCCGGTGATGCCTTAGGCTAATAGCCAGGCAATGGCAGAATATTTCAGAAGCATCTCTGGCAACATCTATCCAGTTGACCAAGGCGTGCTTGACCACAATTAGATAGGGCGGCACACGGTGGAAAGCGGGTCAATCCAGACAACACAACGCTCTTGCCCTGCCACAGCATAGCTCTGAGGTAAACCCGGCCGAAAACCTCCGGCAGTTCATGCGAGACATCTGGCTCTCAAACCGCATCTTCAAAATTTATGAAGAAATCATCGCCCAGTGCTGCAGCGCCTGGCGCAAATTTGTAGCCTAACCGTGGCGCATATCTTCCATCGGATTCAAAGCTTCGTCGTATTTGTATTGATTATTAAAGATTTTTATTAGATTGTATGTGTTAGCTAATTTAGCGCGTTGGGACCGGCGTTTCGCCGCGATAATCATAAAAGCCGCGATCGGTTTTCCTACCGAGCCAGCCGGCTTCCACATACTTCACCAAAAGCGGGCATGGGCGATATTTTGTGTCAGCCAAGCCTTCATTCAGGATCTGCATGATCGACAAAATGGTGTCGAGGCCAATGAAGTCCGCCAGTTCTAATGGACCCATGGGATGATTGGCACCCAGACGCATAGCCTTATCAATGCCCTCCACTGTGCCGACGCCTTCATACAGCGTATAGACTGCTTCATTGATCATCGGGATCAAGACGCGATTGACGATAAAGGCTGGAAAGTCTTCGGCATTGGTGATCGTTTTGCCCATGGCGGTAACCACTTGGGTGGCCGCTTCATAGGTTTCTTCGTTGGTGGCAAGGCCACGAATAACTTCCACCAGCTTCATCATTGGCACGGGATTCATAAAGTGCAGGCCGATGAAGCGCTCTGGCCGATCTGTCGACGAACCCAGCCGCGTGATGGAGAGCGATGAGGTATTTGATGCCAAAATCGTTTCCGGCCGGACGATGGCACACAGCGACTTGAAGATCGCGCGCTTGATATCTTCTTTCTCGCTGGCCGCTTCAATAGCCAAATCGATCGCAGATAGGTCCTCAATCGCCGTGGTCGTTACAATGCGCGCCAAGGCGGGGGCGATTTCGGCGTCTTTGATCAAGCCACGCGCCGCTTGACGGGTCAAATTTCGCTCAATCAGCGTGCGACCTGCGTCTAACTTATCTTGGGAGATGTCGTTCAGAAAGACATCATATCCTGCCAAAGCCGCAACATGGGCAATGCCATTCCCCATTTGACCCGCGCCAACAACGCCAATTGTTTTGATTTGTGCCATTTGATGGAAAGACCTGCCCTTTGAAATCTAACTGCTTTCTTCGCAGTTGCAGCAAGCTAAGCTCGAGGCGCGATTACGGCAAGCACCTTGTGCTGCAAACGACGCACTTCAGCGGCATGGGCCTTGCAATCTACCCATCGTAACAGCGTTGGCCGTCCCGTTTCGGATCGTTTAGGTGGCACGACGCTTCTGTTTTTGAAGACCAGGAGGACTAGATGGCCAATTCAATCGACCTACATGTGGGCCGCCGCTTGCGACGTCGCCGTCGTTTGATGGGCATGACCCAGCAGCAATTGGCCGATAGCGTGGGCATTCGCTTCCAACAGATCCAGAAGTATGAATGTGGTGCCAACCGCATCACGGCTAGCCGCTTGTTTGAGTTGGCTGGTGCGCTTTCGATTGCAGTGCAATATTTCTATGATGGCCTGACCACCATGACGGCAGCTAACGAGCCGCCAGCCAATGATGATGAGATCGGACCAGAAGTATTGCGTCAGAAAGAAACGTTGGAATTGATCCGCGCCTATTATCGTCTGGGCGAACGCCCACGGCGTCGCCTTCTGGACCTTGCTAAGGCTTTGAAAGACGACGCCACAGACGCGGCTTAAGTTTCAGTCCTACTATTTCTTCAAGACAGTCAGCCAGTTACGGTTGGCAGCAGCAATGTTGCCGGCCGTATTTTGTTGCCAGCGGGTCTGAATGTCCTTGTTATAGTTCAGATAGAGCTTGCCGCCGACAATGGCCCAAGCATTGGGATCAATCCCAGCTGTATAGCCTTGGCTGACGGCCCAAGCACAATAGCCACCAAATTGGGGCGCATAGCGCGCGGGATTGGCGGCAAAGGTGTCGCGATTGGCTGCGCTCGCAAACTGGAACTCGGCACCCTGATAAGTGGTTTTGAATTTAGCCGAACCTTGCACCGGCTTTCCAGCGGAGAAATAAGCCACGGGGTCATAGCCCTTGATGGCGACGTTGGAGCCAAAGCTGGTCCAGACGGGGGCTTTGTCGGCTAAGGCAGGGCCAGCAATAACGAAAGGGCTGAAGGCTAAGGCCAAAATCAGGGCAAGTTTAACGGGTTTCATGGTGGGAATCCTTTCCGTGAATGAGATGTTCGATAGGGTTTGGTCGAAGGAGGAGATGGCGGCGTTCGTCTATATTGCCGCTTGCGTCATCGGATTTGTTTCTTGGCTCAGGGGGGCATCGGCCACAAAAGCGCGGCGTAGATCGCCCAAAAGCCCTAGGATATCTGGCAATCGAAGGCCGATCAGAACGATGGACCCCGCCAGCAAGGTCGCGGCAGCCGCAAACAAGCCACCACCGTCGTGATTTGGATCAATGCCCAAAGGCGTGAACAAATGGAAACTGACCGCGCCTGCCATCACTGCAAAAGCGATCAAAGCACCCAGCGCATTGACGCGCTGTAGACGGGGTAAGAGACCCACGATCAACAAGGTCGACGCCACAAGCTCTGCCGAGCCAATCACATATTGGCTGAAAAGCCCGGTGTGGGCGAAAATCCCGGGCAGCCCCAAAGAGCCTGCCCAGCCGTCCAGCGCCCCAAAAATCACTTGGGTCTTGGGGTGATCGGTGAACTTATAGCGCAAGCTATCGAGAAAGATGGCCGCCCCAAAAACCGAAATGGCCGTGGCCGCAATGTTCTTAAACTTCATGGCCGTGGCCTCCTCATGGTGTCTTGCAGAAGGATACGGGGGTAGGTCGCCTTTGGTTACAGGGGGTGGTTAGGAACCGCGCTTAGTTGAGCGAGTTTCACGAAATCATCATTGAATTCAGGTGCGAGGCATCGACAATTAGGCCGCGACAGAAAGACGGCTGCCGGGTTGAGGGTTTAGGGTTTGTTCAGGCAATTCAGATTGATCCGGACGATCCGCTTTGTCCTTGTCGCTTTCTTCGAGAGACTTCAGCCAGTCGTGGTGCTGGGCATTGATCTGCTTTAAGGTTTCAAGGGCTTTGAGTTGTACATCTAAAGCACCATCGGCAGGTGCTGCTGTCGACAAGGTTTCCGCCGCCGCTTTTGCACCCTCCGTCGATAGGTCAATCTTGTCGACCACCGCGCCAGCCTTACCGCGGCTGGCTTGCCAAGCCTTATAGTCTCCAGCGGCATGGCGCATCATATCATTGGCAATTGCTAGCCGCTCCGCGCGCGACGGCCCACCGACAGTCGGACCCGCCATAAGTCTTTGTTGTTCTTCAACATCACGGGCAAACTCTGCTCTGAATTGTTCCTTGGTGCTATATCGCCGGGCACCGTTACGATCGGTAAGGTTGGTTAAGGCAAACACGAGGTCTTGCTCTTCACTGGTCAGGCCGTCCCAATGGGCCAAGGAGCCTACACCGGGAGACATACCATTTGCTACTGCTTTACCAGCTTCAAAGTCGCCCGCGCCCTTTATTGTAGAGGCTCGTTGATTAAGTGACGATCCCCAGATTTGATTACTTATTTCAAGTACTTCTTTCATGTATCCAGCTTGAAATTGATCGTTTGGGTCCAGCCCTCTACCAAGTGGAATCCCCGCAGAGTCAAATGATTTTCCAATCAATATGGCCTCAGCTTGAAAATCTGATAGCCCCTTCAGCCGCTCCTTCAGAGCAATCTTTTCCTCCAGAAAATTGGCTGCATGACTTCGAATTTTATCAAGCCGTGTGCTCAAATCCGCGTTTAAACGGGCGGTCTTTTCAGCGTCCTTGGGGGGCGCGGCGCTTGGACTGCCTGCGATAATGCCTGTCGCTTCACCACGGGCAGCCAAGATTGAGGCATTGCTTTGTGCAGAGATCATTGGTTCCTCCACGTCTTAGGCAAAGTTCAGGTCCGAGATAGGCCGTTGTCTCAGACCTGAACCTTAGGGTAACCGGACTAACAATCTCCTAATTTCTCTATTATAGATCACTTTTTTTGAGTAGAAATGTCAAAAATTGTGCTGTGATGTGATTGTCTTTAGGCTTGTGACCTGTGATTGCCGCTTCAACAAGTCGCAGGAAGGGCGAACCAAAAGGGCTTTGTCATTGGGAGCGGATTCACTAGGATCGCTCTGACAATTCAGCGCTTCATTGCCGCGCATGGCCAACACTAGGTTCCCATCATGCCAACCATTCGCCCCATTCATATTCAACGGCTGATTGCCCTACCTTATCTCATCCTTGGCGGGTGGTGCTTGCTTGCCCCGCATATGGTGGAGGGGCTGATGATCAATCCGCCGTTTCAGCATTTGAGCACGACGAGTGCGCTTTTGATTGGTTGTTTTGGGGCGCAGGCGGTTTTGGGGGGCCTGTTCATTTGGTTTAGCCGCTTTACAGCGCAGACATTTCTCGTCTACGCCTTTGCTTTAGTGCCGTTTTTTGTCTTCAATTATTGGTTTGTGTTTGAAGTCCCAATCTTCAATCGTTGGATGGCCCTAGACCTAGGTGCTAACGCTTTCATGCTAGCCCTCACCCTCTGGGGCTGGCGACTAATGCGGCAGGAAACAGATCAACCCGCCAACTGACGCAGTTTCGGCAGCCAATCACTCAGGCCCCGCGTCGTGCGGCCTACGACCTTGGCCGCTTCATCGGCGCGGCGCAGGCGAACAGCGTCTTGCCACCAAGGCTTGGCTTCAAAAGCCGCGACCTCCTCTGGGGTCATATCGCCGCCCTGCATCCTTAAAGTCTCGACACTGCCAGGCGACAATAAAGCGCGATAGTCGGGATCGGTCGTCACGAGGTAGCGCTTGGCGGCGACGTGCAAGCCAACAATCGCTGCGACACGGCTGCCCAACAGCCCTTCCAGCAAGGCGGCACCATCTTCAGCATGGGTTTCAGGTGAAGTGATCTTGTGGCCAATATCATGAACCAGACCAGCAATGGCCAATTCGGCATCATCGGGCGACTGGGTGGCCAAGGTTTCTGCGCATTGAAGACCATGGTCAAGCTCTGTGAGCCCCTCAACCTCGACCGAGGCTTGATCGGACCATGCCTCTAAATGGGCGATGAGGACATCGATATTGGTGAAGGGTTCATTGTGCATCTGTTTTTCCCCAATTTTCAGGCATAGGCGGCCAACGCCCAATCCCACCCGCTTCAATCAGCATCCCCGTCATCGTTCTGTCGGCATGACAGGCGCGCCAACTGAGCAAGGCTTGTGCTGCGCTGAGTAGCCGCGATGGCTCCGTCACCGGCGTGCGCCAAGTCGGGTCGAGCGATAGATCAAAGGCGATTGCTTCGCCACTACCAAACTGAACATAGCCGATTGTCTCATCGCGATGGATCATCATGGTCTTGTCTTCAAGCCTGCGGTCCCAAGGCCAAACATGGGGTCCAAACGGGATGTGGGTATAGCGCCAATCCCATTCCCAATGTGCCGCCACCCGCCAGTGCGCAGGCTCTGCGCCGCGCAAGAACGGCGTCAGCGGCAGACCGTCACATTGCAAGGGCACCTCGATGCCCATGGCTTCGGCGATTGTCGGGAAGATATCGACGGCTTCGGTAAAGCGATTGACCACGCTGCCGTGGGCCTGCGGTGCGCGCGGGTCGCGGAGGATGGACAGAATATGATAGCTCGCCTCAAACCAAGCACATTTTTGAATGAGGCCATGGTCGCCAAGATTTTCGCCATGGTCAGACGTAACGATGATAAAGGTATCTTCCCATTGACCGCTGGCCTTCAGGGCCTCCCAAACGCGTGCCAGCTGGGCATCGACTTCTGAGATCATGCCAAAATATTGGGCCTGAATTTCGGCCATCGCTGCGCCGTCTCGGGGGGCTGCGAGGCCCTCGACTTGAAGCAATCGCTGGTGGAACGGGTGGCAATCCGCGGCGGGCTCTATCGGAGGCGCACAGTCGCCCGGATCATAGGCCTGCGCATAGTCCCCAGCCGCCGCAAAAGGCTCATGCGGGCGAATGTGGCTAAGGTGGGCAAACCACGGCTCTTTCTGTTGGGGAAGCCAGTTTAGAAAACGGTCGGTCAGCCAAGCTGTAATGCTGTGTTCCGCTGGCCTATTGGGTTCGGATGAAGCAGCCTCGCGCCAATCATCACTCACTGTGTGGCCTTGCTCGCGCAGAAATTCGAGCCATTCAGTTGGATGCCCGGGGCGAGAGACGAGACCCGGTTCAAAACCCGGAAGAACGCCTTCATAGCTTGATAGGCGAGGATCGTCTGGCCCGATGGTCACGCGGGGGTCAACGCTTTGATCCGTATAGCCAAACAGGCAAGGTCTATAGCCCGCCCGCCGCGCGGCGAGCGCGACATTATCAAAGCGCGCATCCAAGGGCGTGCCATTGGCAACGACGCGATTATTCATCTGATACGTGCCCGTATACAAGCACGCGCGACCGGGCCCACAGGGGGCTGCATTGCTGTAATGCCGCGCAAACCGCACACCGTGTTCTGCCAAATGATCCAGCGCGGGCGTGCGCACCAAAGGATGGCCAGCAGCAGACAGGCAGTCCGCGCGAAACTGATCGAGCGTTATCAAAAGAATGTTCATGGCCTATCCCCCTGCCCATTGGTATGCACATGCGCCATGACAAGCCCGTGACAAACTATTGCGTCGCAACCCACCAAATGTGGCCCGCAGGGTCGCGAAATCCACCGCGCAAATCATCTTCGGCATCTTTACGGATTGGTGGTTGAATGGCCTCAACGCCAAGCGCCAGGGCGCGATCAAAGACCGCCTGTGCATCTGCAACATAAACGTGCAGATGAACCTCTGAAGACTTGTGTTCCGTCGCGCCGCCGCCCAGCATGACAATGCTTTCGTCGATGCGAATTTCCCCATGCATCAGGGAGCCGTCTGGTCGATCAAAGCGGCGCACCAGCGATGCGTCGAACACGGACTTCAAAAACGCAATGAGTTGATCGGGGTCCTGACAAATCAGATAAGGGCTTACGGAAGGATAGTTTGTTGGCTTCCAGTCGGGCATAGGATCTCCTCGCTAATCTCGAAGCGACAGGTCGCTCACCGCTTGCGTCGCCAGTGGGTGAAGGGCTCTTGATAGACCTCTTGATCCAAGTCCGTGATCACGCCTTGAATGCGGGCTTGGGCGTCTTTGACGCCTTGATTATAGAAGAGCGGGCCGATTTCGGTTGCCATAAAGTCGAACAAGGCCTCAACCGCAAGATTGCCAACAGGCTCATCAAATTGTTCGGCGCAAAAATGCTCCAGCGAGGTGACGGCTTCTTTGCGCAAGTTAGGCGGTAAGAGCTTCATGGCATCCATGCCTTTCGGTGGTTAGCTGGCGAGTGTGCCGGGCCCCAGCTTGCGAAACGCATGGGCCTTATAGACGCCCAAGATTTTCAGTTCTGCGGAAAAGAATTTCAATTCCTGCAGCGCCAATTGCACATTCCGCTCATTGGGATGACCTTCAATATCAGCATAGAATTGGGTGGCGTTGAAACTCCCGCCGATTTGATAACTCTCCAGCTTCGTCATGTTGACGCCATTGGTCGCAAACCCGCCCATGGCTTTATAAAGGGCGGCAGGAATATTGCGGACTTGGAACACAAAGCTGGTAATGCACTTCCCATCTTCTAGGTCTGCATCGTCTGGTGTGGCGGAGAGGATAACAAAGCGGGTGGCGTTATGGGGCTCATCCTCCACATCGGGCCGCAGGATTGGCAGATCATAGAAGGCCGCCGCCAAGGTAGAGCCTAAAGCAGCAACACTCTTGTCACCCATCTCGCTGATTTCGCGGACAGCACCAGCCGTATCCGCGGTTTTGACGGCTTCGGCGTCGAGTTCGCGGATGATTTTGCGGCATTGGCCAAGGGCCATGGGGTGGGACCGGATTTTTTTGATATCGGCCAAAGTCGCGCCCTTCACCCCCACCAATTGGTGGTGAATGGGAGCGAAATATTCCCCAACAATATAAAGACCCGCCTCTGGTAGAAGATGGTGAACATCGCCGACGCGGCCGGCCAAAGTGTTTTCAATCGCAATCATGGCACGAACAGCCTTGCCACTGGCCACTGCGGCAAACGCATCCTCAAATGTCTGACAAGGCAAAGGCTCTAAAGAAGGGCACGCCGCCTTTGCGGCTGCATGGGAATTGGCCCCCAACTCGCCCTGAAAGGCGATCTTACCTTCAACAAAATCGCTCACGATGCCTGCTCCTGGTACCACGCTCTGGCACTTTCTAAATGTTCTGGCGTGTCGACGCCTTTAGGGAACTCATCGACGGCGCGGGCGACAATAGTCATGCCCAGCTCTAGCGCGCGCAATTGCTCCAGCTTCTCGCGTAGCTCCAATGGCGACGGGGGCGCAGCTACGAAGCGGTCTAAGGCTCTGCGCCGCCAGACATAAAGGCCGACATGGCGTTGAATGGGTCCAAGCCCGGTTGGCGCGTCCGCCCGCGTGAAATAGAGACAGCGACCCGTTGTCGCACCCCCTGCGCCACCATCTGGCCAAGAAACCACAGCCTTCACCACATTGGTATCAGCGCGTTCGGCTGGATCTGAACTGGGCGATACCAAGGTGGACAGCGCCGCGTCAGGCGCATCTTCAAGTGCTGCCAGCGCTTGTTGGATCAAAACAGGGTTAAGTGTTGGCATATCGCCTTGCAGATTGATGATCGGATCAAAATTGCCGTCTGGGTCTAATTCCGCCAATGCGGCATGAATTCGGTCCGAACCTGAGGGCAAATCTGGGTCTGTCAGCACAGCCAAGGCACCAGCAGCTTGGGCTGCGGCAACAATCTCGGGCTCTCCAGCAGCGACTGCGACAGGGCCGAGCCCGGCCAAAAGCGCGCGCTCAATAACCCGCGCAATCATCGGCTGGCCGGCGATATCGGCCAATGGCTTGCCAGGTAGCCGGGTCGCCGCCAAGCGGGCTGGGATGACAATGAGGGGCTGCGACATGGTGATGACCCTTTGCAAGGAGGCGTTCTTAATGCCCAAAGCCAAAGAAGGCGAGCCTAAGTCTGCGCGGTGCCACAGCACAAACTGTTGAAAGCCGCTTAGACGCATGCCATAGGACAATGTAATACGCAAAGTCCGCAAGTCGCCCTTGAAAGAATGAGGTTTGGTTGAGGACTGCCGCGATGCAACAGGGATATTAGCACCGTTATGAGCAGCAACAATCTGTGGTTCAACATGGTAGCTGGCGCCGTTCTGGCGACCGGCTTGGGGATTATGGGCCTTCGTACGATGGGCGATATGGTTTATGCCAACGATCACGAAGCTGTCGGCTATCCAGTGGAAGTCGCGGAAGCACCCGCTGGCGGCGCTGAGGCCGCTTCTGGTCCTGAATTGATGCCAGACTGGGGCTCTTTGATGGCCGATTCTGTGCAGACCGCTGCCCTGATTGAGCAAGGCGACAAATTACATAAGGTCTGCGCATCTTGCCACAGCGTTGATGCAGGCGGTGCCAACAAAACCGGCCCAGCCCTTTATGGTGTTTTTGGCCGCACAGCTGGCACCCATGCGGGCTTTGGCTACTCCGATGCGATGAAAGCCTATGGCAAAGCTTGGGATTATGACGGGCTCTACAACTTCTTGAAGGCTCCCAAAAGCTATATCAAGGGTACCGCCATGGCCTATGCCGGTATGGGCAAGTCCTCTGACCGTGTGGCCTTGGTTGCTTATCTGCACTCCTTGTCGCCATCGCCAGCCCCGCTGCCAGCGCCAGACCCAACGCGCGATCCAGCTCAAGCTGCCGCCGCTGCTGCTGCGCCGGCAGACGCTGCCGCCCCGGGTGCTGAGGGTGCTCCTGCTGACGCGGCCGCGCCTGCTGCGGAGCCAGTCGCTACACCTGCTCCAGAAGCCGCACCAAAATAAATCTGGTCGGTTCCCTGAACCGACCCATGTTTAGGTCAGACTCAAGAAAATTGGAAAATGGGCCAAGTTAGGCTAACTTGCCCCTTTATAACCAAAAGCTCACTCAGTGGAGACGCCCCATGAAAGTCCTCGTACCCGTTAAGCGGGTCATTGATTATAACGTGAAGGTCCGCGTAAAGCCCGATCAAACCGGGGTAGACTTGGCCAACGTCAAAATGTCGATGAACCCTTTCTGCGAAATCGCCGTTGAAGAAGCCGTTCGCTTGAAAGAAAAGGGCGTTGTAACAGAGATTGTCGCCGTCTCGATCGGTCCTCAACAAGCCCAAGAAACCATTCGGACAGCTTTGGCCATGGGTGCTGATCGCGGCATCTTGATCCAAACCGATGACGACCTTGAGCCTTTGGCCGTCGCGAAATTGCTGAAAGCCGTTGTCGGCGAAGAAGCACCAGAATTGGTTCTGATGGGCAAACAGGCCATTGATGGCGACAATAATGCGACCGGCCAAATGATGGCAGCGCTTCTGGGCTGGCCACAAGCCACCTTTGCGTCGAAGGTTGAAATCGCAGACGGCAAAGCCACCGTCACCCGTGAAATCGATGGTGGTTTACAAACGCTGGAAGTGGCTCTCCCTGCAATCGTGACCGCCGATTTGCGCTTGAACGAACCACGCTATGCTTCGTTGCCAAACATTATGAAGGCCAAAAAGAAGCCAATCGACGTAAAGTCGACGGCAGATTATGGCGTCGATGTCGCGCCACGTCTCAAAGTATTGAAAGTGACCGAACCACCCAAGCGCGCTGGCGGCATTAAAGTTGAAAGCGCCGAGCAATTGGTTGGCAAACTCAAAGAAGCAGGGGTCCTCTAATGGCAGTTCTCGTTGTTGCAGAGCACGATAATGCGTCCGTGAAGGACGCAACGAACAAAACAGTTACGGCCGCTCTGGCTTTGTCCTCAGATGTCGACGTGCTGGTCGCGGGTCAAGGTGCCGGTGCCGCCGCTGCGGCCGCTGCCGGTATTGCAGGGGTTCGCAAAGTCCTCCACGCCGAAGGTGCAGCCTTTGAGCAAAACGTTGCCGAAGCAGTCGAAGGCCTGATTGTGCCTTTGATGGCCAATTATGACGCTGTCCTGTTTGCAGCCACCGCAACCGGCAAGAATGCGGCCCCCCGCATTGCGGCCGCTTTGGATGTGTCGCCAATCTCGGAAATCCAAGAAGTCGTCAATGCATCTACCTTTGTGCGCCCAATCTATGCAGGTAATGCGCTGGAGACGATTGAAACCTCTGACGCCAAAAAGGTAATCACAGTTCGAACCACCGCCTTTGCCGCCGCAGGTGCCGGTGGCTCTGCGGCTGTTGAAACCGTCACAGCCGGCGCACCTTCCGCCACTGTGGTGTTTAAGGGCGCTGAGATCGTCAAGTCAGATCGTCCTGAACTGGCGGGCGCCAAGCGCGTTGTGTCGGGTGGCCGCGCTATGGGCTCGGCAGACGAGTTCCACAATGTGATCGAGCCTTTGGCCGATAAATTGGGTGCAGCCGTTGGTGCATCGCGTGCGGCTGTGGACGCAGGCTATGCGCCGAATGACTATCAGGTTGGCCAAACCGGCAAAGTGGTCGCGCCAGAGCTTTATGTGGCTGTTGGGATTTCTGGTGCCATCCAGCATTTGGCAGGCATGAAGGATTCCAAGGTCATTGTCGCCATCAACAAAGATGCCGACGCACCAATCTTCGCGATTGCCGACTATGGTTTGGTTGCTGACTATAAGTCAGCCGTGCCAGAACTGATGGGTGAGTTGGCGAAAGCTGGTCTCTAATCTTAAACTGGGCTTTCGAGCACAGGACTGAAGAACGAACGCTTCCCTGCTTTGCGGGGAGGCGTTTTTGTTATGGGCAGTAACACCTAAACCTGAAAGCGCCGGTCTTGAACAGCCAAATAAGCAAAGCGCTTCACCTCGCGGCGACCGCGCGTCACCGTGTCCAAGACAAAGCCTGAGAATACCGAAATCACGGCTGTAACCATCAAAGCGCTGGCCAAAATGGCGGTCGGGAAGCGGGACACGAGGCCTGTCGCTAAGAACTCCATCACCACTGGAATGCCAAGTCCTAAGGCTATGAGCGCGAGTACAGCGCCTAAAATGCTGAAGACCGCCAAGGGGCGTTCCTCGCGCACGAACAAGCCGATGATGGAAACGATTCGAATGCCATCGCGGATGGTATTGAGCTTGGAAATCGACCCCTCGGGTCGTTCGGCATAGGGGGTTGGCTGCTCTTTAATGGTCATGCGCAGCTCTAGGGCATGCACCATCAGCTCTGTCTCAATCTCGAAGCCACTCGAATGCGCCGGGAAAGACTTCACAAATCGGCGAGAGAAAATCTTGTAGCCCGACAGCATGTCAGCGGTCATTTGACCAAAGACAGCGCTGACCAAACCGGTCAACAAGCGATTGCCAAAGCGATGGCCGGGCCGATAGGCCTTTACCGCGGTATCGACGCGGGCACCATTGACCAGATCGGCGTGGGTTGAGATCATCAGATCGATCAGCTGCGGGGCCGAAGGCGCGTGATAGGTCGCATCGCCATCAATCATCACATAGATGTCGGCCTCAATGTCGGCGAACATCCGGCGAACAACTTCCCCTTTACCGGGGCGATCCTCGCGACGCACAATCGCACCCGCGGCGACCGCGCGCTCAAATGTGTCGTCGGTCGAGCGATTATCATAGACATAGATTTTGGCATTGGGCAGCGCTTGCGCGAAGTCTTTAACAACGGTCGCGACGGTCGCGCCTTCATTATAGCACGGCACCAGCACCGCAATCGACAGATCGTGTTTATGTAAGTCTGACATGAGAACCTCTACGCCACTTTGCCATAGGGTGGGTCGCCCAAATTACGAAGCGAGATTCGCACAAATTGCCCAAGGTCGCTCAATTAGGGGGGTGGCGAATTGCCACGATCTGACGGAGTAGCTAGAGGGGGTAAGATTTCGGCGATGATCACATCGTGGCTCGATTGAGGAAAACGACGTGTCTGAACAAGTCCAAAATGTCACAGCTCAAAAGACGCGGGGCAAGGCCTTAGACCTCCTCGATTTCTTCAGCCAAGGCTGGCGGCCCCATGCTTTGATCCTTTTGGTCTTGCTTGCATGCGCCCTGCCCGGCTTCTTGGCGCTACAACCCCTCGACCGCGATGAGAGCCGCTTTGTGCAAGCGACCACTCAAATGTTCGAAACCGGCGATTTCATCCGCATCAGCTTTCAAGATGAGCCCCGCAATAAAAAGCCCATTGGCATTCACTGGCTGCAGGCTTTGACTGCAGGCCCACTCAACGGACCAGAGACCCGCACCATTCAGGCTTTTCGGATTCCGTCTCTATTGGGCGCTGGCCTCGCGGCTTGGTGCGTGTTTCAGATCGGGGCCCTGCTCTATAGCCGTCGCGCTGGCCTATTGGCCGGCCTAGCCATTGCCTGCGGCCTGTTGTTATCCACCGAGGCCGGTATTGCAAAAACCGATGCGGCACTCGCAGGTTTTACCGCTTTGGCTTATTTGGGGCTCGCTAAGCTGCGCGCATCGCCTTCAGGTACAGCGAAGGATTGGGCACCTTGGGCGCTGTGGGTCGGCCTTGGCATGGCAGCTTTGATCAAAGGCCCCATCGGACCGCTCTTGGTTATCCTGTCGGGCGTCATGTTGTTGGTATGGGAACGTGATTTCAACTGGCTCAAGCGGGCGATGCATGGGCCGTCGATGCTGTTGGCAGCGGCGATTGTTTTGCCGTGGTACATCGCAATCTGGCAAGCGACCAATGGCCAGTTCTTCTTCGATGCTGTTGGCCAAGACCTTGCACCCAAGCTTGCCGGACAGTCTGAGAATAAGAGCGTGCCGCCCGGGGCCCATCTTTTGCTGTCGCCCGTCATCTTTTGGCCAGGAAGCATCTTGATTCCGCTCGCACTTTGGACAGCGTGGCGAGAGCGTAAAGATGCACGCGTGCGCTTTCTACTTGCTTGGCTGATACCTGGCTGGCTGATGTTTGAAGCAGCCCCAGCGAAGCTCGCCCATTATACGTTGCCGGTTCATGGCGCTGTCCTGCTCTTAGGGTCAGTCGGACTTCTCAGTGCAGGTTGGCACAAGGCGTGGCTGCGCTGGACAAGTGTGGTTATTTTAGGCATCGGCACTTTGATCATGACGGCGCTCCCGCTTGTCCTCGCGCAGGATGTTGCAGCGGGTGCGCAGAGCAAGGCCATGCAAGCCACTGCAGCGATTGGCCTTGTCGGACTAGTCGCCCTTGTGCTGGTGCTACGCCAATCACGCTGGGCTGGTGGTGCCTTGATTGGCAGCGCTATTGTCGCCAGCCTTGCGATCAAAGGCCTGTTCGTGCCGTCGATCCCGCAACTGGATTTAAGTCAGCGGATTTCTGCCGCTCTGGTCCAAGAGGGCTTGCACCCACGCTTGTCGCCCGGGCGGCCTGGGCCTTTGATTGGGGCGGGCTATCAAGAGCCCAGCCTGATCTTCCTGACACGAAGTGATTCAGCCCTTTCCAGCGTGAAAGCCGCTGTAGCCGCGGCAAAGCCCGGCGTCGGACTTGTGGTCAATGCAGACCCCCAATTTGAGGTCCCGCTGATAGACGCCTTGGCCCAAAAAGGCTTAAACGTTTCATGGCACGGCACCCCGATTGCGGGTCTCAACTATTCAAAAGGCGATGAGGTCACCCTGAAGATTGGGGAGGTCGTGGCTGCCCCTAAACGAACTCAGGCGCGCGGCCCCCCCCAGCGCTAGACCGTGGAGCATGGGCCGCAGGTGGCGCAAACTCTAAGTAAGCTTGGCGAATGTCAGTTGCTAGGTGCTGCAATTTGGGCAACAACTCACCAATCGCGCGGTCATCGCTCAAGGCCGAGCGAATAAAGCGCACAGTTACCGCAGCCAAAACCTCCGGTCCGTCGCCTGCAGAGGGCCTCAGGACAGGAACCGCGATGTTAATCTCGCCGCCAATGGGTTTCGCATCAAAGGCGAAACCGCGTGTGCGAATGTCTTGCAATTGCCCCTTGAGCGACGTTTGTCCTTGGCGGTGGAGGCCAATTTCCTCCAGCAAATTGCGCTTCTGCGAAGTCTCAAATGCCTGCACGACTTGCCCAGCGCCGGACTCAAACAGGTCCAAATGCGCACCACTGGTTAGGCGATTGAGGGCCAACGGGCTCGTCCGATCAGTCGCGGCCCGCAAGATCAAGTCAGAGCCTGTGAGAGTCCAAATCCCAACTGGCCAGAGGATCTGCTTACCCAGTGCGGCAATGAGGGGCCAAGCGCCTTCCCGGATCCAGGCTTCGTTTTGCGCACCCTCGGCGAGATTGGTTACCGCCAAAGTGGGACGATAACGATCATCCATTTCATCGCGAATCACAAAGCCGCCCTGACACAGGGTTTCTAGAATGCGATAGGCGGTTGTTCGAGGGACACGGGCACGCTCTGCCACTTCGGTGACGGTCATGCCGTCTTGACCGTTTAGGGCGCGCAGCGCCTCTAAACCGCGAAGTAAGGCTCGGATTGGGCGCACTGGCTCTGAATGGTCGTCTATCATTAAGTAACCCCTTATCTCCGGGTGCGCACTCGATCCCCCATAGAAAAGAATGTGACTAATTTTGTTGACACAATCATGCGTCCAAATTTTTGGAATATCAAGCTCTATCGCACAGGCTGCTGCGCTAATTGATTATTTAACAGCGATAACTCGCATCAGAATCGCGAGAGCCAGTACGGGAGCGACTAAGATGACGCCGATATGCCCAAAAGGAGGGCGAGCAAATTTCCAAAAATAATACAAAAAGCTTCGCAATTTTGCTGTTTCCACGCGCCACGACGCCGTTTGACTCGTGCCGCCGATGTGCGTGGCGCGCGCGCTTGGATCAAATATGACCTTGCCGCCTCCCAAGCCATAACGATGGCAGAGGTCAATATCCTCGACATGGAGAAAATAGGCTTCGTCAAACCCGCCAATCTGCCAAAATGCATCGGCACGGGTTACCATCAAAGCACCTGAAACAACTGGGGTCTCGATCGGGCTCGTAGGCAAGGGCTCACGATTGCGGTTAAAGTCCCTCCAGATCCCAGCTTGTTCACCGGGACGGCCGGCACCGGAAAAACTGACGCAAGCAGACCAGACCGATAGCGTACCACGGCGTGCACCGCGTTGTTCAAGCCCGTGCGGATCACAAATGCACCCGCCGACGAGGACCGGATTGGGTGCATCGGCGAGCAAGGCCATTTGGGCTAAAGCACCAAGCTCAACCACGCAATCAGGATTCACAAATGCCAAGATGGGGCTGGTCGCGTGCTTTGCGCCAAGATTGCACGCACGACCAAACCCAACATTGCCATGCCCGGTTAGTAGCTTCAAACGCGGCTCGGCCTCTGTCCAAGCCCTCAATTCTGCTACGACCTCGTCGGGATTGCCGTTGTTAACAAGGATGATCTCATCACAGGCCGGACTCGCCAGCAGGTTTGTTAAACACAAGCGAAGAATATCCCCGCTAAAATAGGTGACCACAATGGCGCTGATCCGTGGCTCATCCCTCACGGCGCGCTCGCAAAGCACTGGCCCACCGGCGCGGGTTACGTAACATGAACGAGAAGGCGATTAAGGTCGCAAGACTGGTCCAAACCCATTCCCGCCATGCCGAATGGCTAAAGCCCCAAGTGAGGACAAGGAAGGTTAGTCCGCCCACCAAAGCCGCCGTGGCGACGCGATAGCGCCCAAACACGCGAATGGCGACTCCCCCTGCCATGATCAATGTTACAGATGCCAAAAGCGCCCCAACCCCACCCGTCTCCAGCCAGATGTGTAAGGGTGCGGCATGGGGGTGTAATTGAATAATCGGCCACTCAAATCCACCGTACATGATCGGCGTATCAAACGTGCTACCTGCCCCTAGACCCCAGCCAGTCAACGGCTTTTGCGCGATATAATTGGACGCCGTCTCCCACATTTGGGCGCGTCGACCATAGGATAAGGGCATCTTATCACCGGGCAATAGATGAAACGCGACCTGCGCGATTGCAGGGTAAATCAAAGGGGCGGCGGCAATCAGCGCCGCTGTGCCACCACTGACCAAACCCAAAGCTAAGCGCGGAAAGCTCAACGCAAACACGGCAGCGATGGTGCCTAAAGCAAGACCAACGGCGTTGATGTCGGTCCCAAACTGAAGCGACGTAAAGATCGCCAAGACAACCAAAAGAAAGCGGATGCGGGCATCAGCCATTTGCTGATAAAGACAGGCATACGCCACCCAGAACAGGGTGAGGGTCGCAGAAGCAGCGCGGCCCATATCCCCTGCAATCTCTAATGGCTCTTTCTCTGGAGAAGCAAACCTGTTCATTGCATAGTGATTCAGGGCTTCAGTTACCAAAATCCCTAGAGACACAAACACACCTGCAATAATGGCGCGCTGTGCCAGAAGCCGGTCTTCACCTCCGCAGCCATAGACCGCCCAAATACCTACCGGCGCTAGCACGCAGACCGCAGCGAGACGTCGTACTGATTCCGCGGCCAATTCGGGCGCTGGTGACCAAATGGCGGTTAACAACACCCACATTGCAAATAAGAACAAGCAAAGCCAAGTTTCGCCATGCTTCTTCAAGGCACGAACAAAGGCCTTATCAAGAGGCGTGCCCTGTGCCCTTAACCCGTAAATTAGTCCCCACAAACCGGCTATGCCCAAGCTCATCGCGAGGCCTGAAACACCTGTGCCAGCAAAAAAGCCAAAACCAATGCCAAAGGCCCCAGCGATTTTCGCGCTAGGGTTCTTGGGTCTGTTTTGCTTTAGGCTTGGTTGGCTAACACTCAAGCAAGCGTCTCTTTCAGATCAGGGGCCAAACTCTCCGCGGTCAGAACTGCGACCGCCTCATCCAACGTCATGATTTCTTGGCCCTGGCTACCAAAACGACGCAGGGCGACCTTGCCCTCTTCGGCTTCGCGTCGTCCTACCACTGCCATGACCGGCACTTTAGCAAGTGAATGCTCCCGCACTTTGTAATTAATCTTTTCATTGCGCAGATCGGTCTCAACACGAATGCCCGCCCGCTTGAAGCGCGCAGCAACTTCGTGCCCATAATCATCGGCTTCAGACGTGATGGTCGCAACAACCGCTTGAACCGGGGCCAGCCAGGTTGGCAAGGCACCAGAGTAGTTTTCAATCATGATCCCGATAAAACGCTCAAACGTTCCAAAAACAGCGCGGTGCAACATCACCGGGCGATGCTTTAAGCCGTCTTCACCCGTGTAGACCGCGTCCAGCCGTTCGGGCAGAACATAGTCAAGCTGGAACGTGCCGCACTGCCACGTCCGACCAATGGCATCGGTCAGGTGGAATTCCAGCTTTGGACCGTAAAAGGCCCCGTCACCTTCTGCGATCACAAAATCCACGCCAACACTGGTCAAGGCATCGGCCAAGGCTTTTTCGGCCTTATCCCACGTCTCATCCGTGCCAGCCCGCTTCTCTGGCCTTGTCGCCAAGCGGTAATGGATATTCGTCAATCCACAGGCCGTGTAGGCGCGATTGAACAGGTTCAGGAAGCGCTTGGTCTCTTCGCCAATTTGATCTTCACGGCAGAAGATGTGCGCATCGTCCTGCGTCATTTGGCGAACCCGCATCAAGCCGTGCAGGGCACCATTGGCTTCATTGCGGTGACAACAGCCAAACTCAGCCATGCGGATCGGCAGATCACGATAGCTGCGCTGATCCGACTTGAAAATCTGAATATGCGCGGGGCAGTTCATCGGCTTTAAGGCCAACAAATCTGCTTCGCCCGAGAAGATGGGCGCACCTTCTTCCACGGACGGAGCTTCATCGGGCACCACGAACATGTTTTCGCGGAACTTCTCCCAATGGCCCGATTGCTCCCAAAATTTTGAAGCTAAGAGCTGCGGCGTCTTCACTTCAACATAGCCATCGGCGTCAAGCTGGCGACGGATAAAGGCCTCCAGCGTACGCCAAATCATATAGCCTTTAGGGTGCCAGAAGACTGATCCTTGCGCCTCTTCTTGGAAGTGGAACAGATCAAGTGCCTTACCAATCTTGCGGTGATCGCGCTTTTCAGCCTCTTCCAAGCGCATCAAATGGTCGGCCAATTGTTTATCATCGGCCCAAGCGGTGCCATAAATCCGCTGTAACTGCGGGTTCTTAGGATCGCCGCGCCAATAAGCGCCCGCCAGCTTCATCAGCTTAAAGGCTTTGCCCAGCCTACCCGTCGAGGGCAAATGCGGCCCGCGGCACAAGTCCTTCCAGCTATCGCCTTGACGATAGACGGTAATGACTTCGCCCGGCGGGATGATATCGTCGATGATATTGGCCTTAAACGTCTCCCCAATCGCATTGAAATGCGCGATTGCCGCATCGCGGTCCATTTCCTCGCGTACGATCAGAAGATCGGCATCGACAATCTCGCGCATGCGCTTCTCGATGGCTTCAAAGTCGTCGGTTGAGAATTTTTCTTCGCGGTAGAAGTCGTAATAGAAGCCATCTTCAACCGTTGGCCCAATCGTCACCTGCGTGCCGGGAAACAGTTCTTGCACGGCCTGGGCCAGTACGTGGGCCGTATCGTGACGCAGGATTTCGAGGCCATCGGCGCTGTCGCGCGTGACCAATTCAAACTTACCCCCGTGATCCAGCGGGCGGCTTAAGTCCCACCACTGACCATCGACCTTTGCGGCGACGACTTTCTTGGCGAGGGATTTGGAAATGGCTTCGGCAACGGCCAAAGGCGTAACCTGCGGCTCATAGTGGCGGACGGCACCATCGGGGAATTCTAAGTTGATCATTTGGTTTACTGCCAGTGTAGAATCTCAAAAAGTAGCTTGCGTGGTGGTGCTTTGACTGTTCTGCGCGACATCTGCCCCATTCGGTTCGGCTAGACGTGCACCTAATTTCCAATCACCATAGCGCCAAGGCGTGAAGGCTGAGACTGGCTCGCATGACATTGGGGCAGGATCATAGCCGGACCCGCCACCAGGGCGACACCGGCAGACCCGAGCAAACCCCATCCAAGATCCCCGCCATGCCCCAAACCGACGAACGCAGTCTGCCGCATAATCGGAACAACTTGGCAAATAACGACATTGTTGGCCGATCAGTGGCGACAAGGTGACCTTGTAAACACGTTGCGCGACGAGGAGCGCCCGCGCGGCTGCTGAAAGGGTCGTTGGTGTTGCCATGATTTTGTCAGCTGCGTCGTCAATCTGCTTGGAAGCCAGATGCGCTTCACCCAGTCTCAAACCTCAGAAAAGAGAAGTCTATGTCGAACAGTCAGGCAGGGTGAAATCTTGCCGCAGCGAAGCGCCCTGCCGCGCCTCGCCGGCTTTAGTCAGTAGTCAAATGGGCAAACAGAAAGCTAATCATGATGAGGGCCTATACCCTGACATGGGGTGGCTTGTCACCTCCCCTCCCTTCAGATTTCACCCACGCTGGCCTGCTTGGCCAATGCGCGCTCGCTGGCTTCAACCGCGGCATCGAATGCCAAAAGCACAGATGTGTGGCGCGGGGGATATTCTTTGACAGCTTCGAGGTAACGTAACTCCCAGAAACGGCCTGTGGGGGCTGGGCCTTCCCCTTTCAGCATGGCCTTAAACCCATCGCGTGCTGCACGGAGTTCAGCGGGGCTGGCACCCACAATATGGCGCATCAAAATGCTGGCGCTCGCCTGCCCTAAAGCGCACGCTTTCGGCTCAATTCCAGCCTCGATGACCTGACCATCCTGCAGACAAATATCCAGTTCAATCTCTGACCCACAAAGCCGCGAGACCCGATGCGACCGCCCATCAGGGCTTTCCAACAAACCAACATGGGGAATGTCAGCCGCCAGTTCGATAACGCGCGAAGAATACAGGTCTTGGCTCATGAGGCTAACATAGGGATTTGTTGGGGCGTTGGAAGGGCGTGATGACGGCTTCGCGCCGGGGGTGATTGTTTGGGGTGGGCTGGCGGTTGCTCAAAAGCGGACATTTGCCAATACGTAGGGTGCGGTCCGACAGGACTACACCACCGCAACGACATTGGTCTTCGTTTTGAATGTTCCCACTTGGAACGCCTTTGCTACAGGCTATGCCTACGCAAAGGCTTAGTTCGAGTTTGTGCGCGCAAGATGGGGTGTCAAGCAACTGTGAGGTTTGCCAAGTGGGGATTCCATTTTTGTCGGGATTTGAGCAGTGCTTGTGCGAGTTTGAGGAGCTGATGCATGGCGGCGGCGAGGGCGACTTTGAAGGGCTTGGATTGAGCCCTTTGTCGGTCATAGATGGTTTTCACGATAGGATTTTTCTTGATGGCGGTGATGGTAGCCATGTAGAGAGCGGAGCGGACTTCGCCGCGCCCGCCCCAGATCGCGCGCTTGCCACGCATCATGCCGGAGTCGCAATTGAACGGCGCAACGCCGACAAGGGCAGCGGCTTGGCGCTGGTTCATGAAGGCCAGTTCGGAGAGATCCCCGATCAGCGTCCGTGACAGGATTGGGCCGACACCTGGAATAGATTGTAAGATTTCATCATCTTCTTGGAAGGATGAATTGGCCTTGATGGCCCCATCGAGGTCTTTATCGGCTGACTTTATCTCGCCCGACAACCAATCGATGTGGCGCGTGATGGCTTTGACAAGGGCCGGTGTACGGGCCCCTTCAAGGCGGGTCTTCTCGACTTTGCGCATTTCGACAAGCTGACGGCGTCGTGCAATCAGATCCCGTAACTCCATGAGTTCAGGGCTTTTTGGGTCTCGGACCACCGGACGAATGGCCTCACCAAAGGCGGCCAAGACTTTTGCGTCCACGACATCGGTCTTCGCCAGTCGACCACTGGCTTTGGCGAAATTGCGAACTTGGCGCGGGTTCACAACCGCTACTGGAATGTCCTTCTCCACAAGGGCTGCGACCAAGTCCCGTTCATAGCCACCTGACGATTCCAGCGTCACCAATTGCGGGTTCTGGCTTTCTACCCAGTCAACCAATCTGGGTAGCTCCCGCACGTGAAGTCCAATGATAGGCCCAGAAGAACTGGCCCCGTCAAAGCGATATTTGGCAACGTCGATCCCAATAAAGGGTCTAGAAACTGGTTTTTGTGTCTCAGTCATAGCTCCCTCCTCGTGCATACGAGCTTGCCAGAAGCCATGCCAAGATAACCCTCAGCCGGGCCTCCGACAGCTCAGGCAACTGTTCGGAGATTAAACAAATGACTGCCCGCCTCTGCTTGACGACGTATTCTAGATACTGAGGCGCATAACTCAGGCTGGACAGTCACTATCCTTAAACACCCTTGTCTAAGGACTTGTCCATCATACGAGAGGCGCGCTTCGCGCGTCGGCGAAGCCGATTTCACCTCTTGACACTCCAACTTGCGCAATAAGAATTGTTGCGCGGCTTCAAGGCAAGCGAAGTGCGGCCTGAAGCCGTTCCAAGTCGATTGGCGTAGCACCAGCATTGTCGCTTTCAAGTTTTTGCATGACTGCTCAGAACTTACGATCTCTTGCCTACAGATATTTGCCTTTCAGGCACCGCTCACGAATGCAACCCGCAAATAAATCAAAGGCTTCGTGAAAGATTGGGTGCCAGCTCGCGTCAAGCGGAAGGTCTATTGGATGCCAAAAGAAGTCAAACGTATGGCCTTGGTCATCTTGAGTGGCATGGGACCATGTATCGAGGAGCCCAGATGAATGCCAAACATAGAAGTGCCAAGTTGTCTGGTCGGGACCGATGGGCGCACTGCCAACTAGATCCATGGGTACGGGGCACACCAAGCCACTTTCTTCAAAAAGTTCGCGTCTTGCGGCGTCTGAAGGCGTCTCACCCTTTTCAATCGTACCTTTCACAAATTGGAATCCTGCCAAGGGATGGCTGAAGGCGAGGACCTCCAACCCTCGATCCGTCGTTCTGGTCACGACGGGGCATGCTTTTTCGACGTTCAACATAAGGCAATGAAGGCTCGTGGCTAATCGGATGTCATTGTCGCACATCACACGCATTCCAGCCAACCTTGAATTAATACGACCGGTTTCAGAGACCCAATGTTAATCCAAATGATTTAGAAGGGGTATGGAATTATTACGAGTATACCGCCTTGATACGTCCATATGCGCTGCACAAACACTTTGCCAACGTCCGTCAGGAAGCCCCCGTCATCGCCTTGATGATTATGATTGCGGGCAGTGCATTTGCCTTAACATCCAATCATATTTGGCCATTGCTTTGGGCGGCTGGGTTTTTAGCGCTGTTTACGGTCGACTCTTGGTTTGCCGGCCGGTTGCTTCGAAGTGGGCGCGATCATTTACGCACCAAATTCGCAGCAATCCAGCTAGGTGCGATGTGCGCCCTAACCGTTTGTGGCTTCATGATTGCCCCAATCGCGATGATTGCGACAGGTGATTTGGCCTTGGCGATTGCCGCAACGGCGATGTTGGCCGCCTCTGCAACCCGTGCCACGGGCATATTATCGATATCCCGTCTTTCTGGCAGCATGACTTTAGCGCCATTTATCATGTTACCGATCTTGAGTTTGTGGCACCCGTATGTCGGCCACAAAGCTCACCCAGAATTTAGCCATTTTGTCGCCTGCCTCGCGGCGATCTGCGGCTTGGCTTATGTGATTATGGCGTGGCGCACGCGCGATATTGTTGAACGCAAGCTGGAACGCGCCCGCAAAGAAGCTTTGGTCCAAGGCCGCGCTGCAGCGCGCGATGCGATGATCTCAAAACTGATCTTCAAACATACCAGCATGCGGGCGGCGCTGTTTGACACTAAGGCCCGCTTTATGGCGGTCAATGATGCATGGCTTGGCGCGGTCCAGCTGAGCGAGAACGACGTTTTAGGCAAGACCATGGCCGAAGCGATGCCTTCTGCCAAACAAGACTGGCAACAAGCAATCGCCTTGGCCCTGACGGGTGTCAGTAGCCAACAAGCAGGCGACCATCGGGTTCGGGCGGACGGGGTTGAAGTCTATCTCGATTGGGAAGTCCACCCTTGGTACACGCCTGACGGCAAGATTGGCGGGGCGATTGGCTATGCCCAAGACGTCACCGAAGTTTTCCTCGCGCGCGCAGATGAAAAGGCCAAGCAACAACGTTTGACCGTCATGATTGCCCGTGCGCAGGAGGCCTTGGACGAGAAGCGCAAACTCCTGGAAGAAATCTGTGGCCCAGAGGTGCTGAGTTTAAAACCCAGTCAGCCCTCTTGGTTTGCGAAACTCGAGATCTTGAAAGAGCCGCTCGACATGTCCGGGGATCAAGATCCCAACAATCAAAGTGCTGGGCAATTGTTGGCAGGCTTTGAGCGCGTTTTGAGCGACATCGACCAACGCGACAACTTGCTGGCAACCGCCGTGCAGCAATTGAGCGAAGCTCGCCTGAATGCAGAGATCGCCAGTCAAGCGAAATCGCAATTAATGGCCAATGTCAGCCATGAGCTTCGCACCCCACTTCACGCCATTTTGGGCTATACTGAAATGCTGATTGAAGATGCCGAACAGGAAGGCAGGCAAGACGCAGCCAGGGATGCCCGAAAGGTCCAGGATTCAGCCCGTCACCTCTTGAAACTAATCAACGAAATCCTCGATCTTGCAAAGATCGAGGCAGGTAAGATGGAAATAACCCACGAACCGGTGAACTTGGTTGAGCTTGCCGATGAAGTCCTGCAGAGCTTGGACCCTTTAGCAAAAAATCGCGGCAATCAGTTGATCTTGGCAGCTCCTGATGAGCCAATCGTGGTTCTAACCGACGGGTTCCGCTTGCGCCAATGTTTGATGAACCTCATCTCTAATGCGATCAAATTCACCCAAGACGGGCAAGTCGCTGTCACGTTTGAAAAGCAGGGCACAGCAACGGGGCGTGCACATTACGAAATCAAAGTGGCCGACACGGGCATTGGGATGAGCGTGGAAGCTCAATCCCGATTGTTTGAGCCGTTCCAACAAGGTGATGGCTCTGTTACCCGTATTTATGGCGGAACAGGGCTTGGCCTAGCCCTCACCCGCGAAATGATGCAACTCCTTGGCGGGACGGTTCGTGTCGAAAGCGTCGCCGGTCTGGGCTCAACGTTTACCCTGTCGCTGCCCGCGAAAGGCCTGCAAGCCAGCGATGTGGATGTGCAGATTGCTGCAGACGAGTCTGCGCCATTGATCCTCGTGATCGATGATGATGAGGTCAGCAATACATTGGCGCAGCGGGCGGCCCAAAGCTTGGGCCTGAATAGCGCGATGGCGTCTACGGGCAGTTCAGCGCTCGCCTATCTGGCCAACCGCTCCGTCGATCTGGTCATCTTAAACCTTGAGCTGCCAGATATGGACGGTTATGCCTGTCTGGCAGCGCTGCGCGCCAACCCGACGCTGAGTGACACACCCATTGTTGTGATTGCGGCCGATGATGATCAACGCAAGTCGATCGCCCTTGGCGCTCAAGAGCATTTCATGAAGCCAATTTTAGCCTCAGTATTGGGCGCTGCGATTGCGCGGCTCATCCGCCCGAAGAGCGAAACCCTCCATGCCGAGACCATTGAGTTGCCGCGCTATCGCTTGTGGAGAGCCAATTCATGACCCGTGGGATACAGTTTTGCCTATTCAAATGCACGCAAATCATGAAATTGTTGAACGATAGGTAACAGGGGACCGTCATGCAAAGAATTTTGCTGGCCGAGGATCATGACGACAATCGCGAAATGCTGATGCGTCGTCTTACACGGGCTGGATTTGAAGTGCGCGGGGCCAGCGACGGTCAAGATGCCCTTGACCAAGCCTTGGCATGGAAACCGGACCTAGTGCTGATGGACGTGTCTATGCCGATTATGTCAGGCCTCGATGCGACGCGCATGATCCGCGCGAAGCTCGGCTCCACCATCAAAGTGATCGCCTTAACCGCCCACGCCATGAACGAGTCCAGAGAGGCGTGCTTTGAAGCAGGCTGTGACGCCTTCGCTACCAAACCGGTAGATTGGCCGCAATTGATGGAAGAAATGACCCGCCAGTTTCAAGGGAGGACGGCGTCGTGACCGAAGACCTACAGGACCAGTTTGCCAATACCAACATCCTAATTGTCGATGATATGCAGGATAATATCGATGTGCTGGCTCGCCGCCTGCGCAACCGCCAAGCCACTGTCTACGAGGCCAGTGACGCGACAGAAGCGCTGGATATTCTGAGCGTCTCGCCGATCGACATCCTCTTGTTGGACGTCATGATGCCGGGTCTAAGTGGGCTGGATGTGGTCAAGAAAATCCGCACCAAACGCTCTGCCGCTGCTTTGCCCATTATCATGGTCTCTGCCCGGACCGACCAAGCCATGATGGTGGAGTGTCTGCAAGCAGGTGCCAATGATTATGTGACCAAGCCCGTGGACTTTCAGATCGTTAGCGCCCGTATTGCCACGCAATTAAGCATCCGCGATACCTATCGCGCAGCACTTCGGGATCGATCGAAACATATCGGCCTGGCTGAAGAAAGCCGCGTTCGGCTGGCAGAAGCTGAAGCCAAGATCGCAAGTCTGACGGGTAAGCGTTAGGCTGGGCAAAGCCCTTTAGCCCTTATAATCATGCCACAGACCAGTGCCGTCTAAGAGTTGCAGCCCGCCTTCGGTTTCCCGCACATAGTTTGGGTCGAGTGGGGCTTTGAATGCCCCACCGGGTACATCCAAAACATAGGTGGGCTGGGCGAGGCCCGTCAGCGTGCGGCGCAACCCCGCCATGAGGTCTTGGCCTTCTGAAATTGGCAATCGAAAATGACTTGTGCCAGGGGCAAGGTCTGGGTGGTGCAGATAATAGGGCTTTACCCCAAGGGCGACAAACCCGCGCATGAGGTCTTGCAGCACGTCCAAGCGATCATTCACCCCTCGCAGCAAGACGGACTGACTAACTAAACTAATTCCCGCCTCACGCAGCCGAATAATAGCGGCTTTGGCCTGTGAGGTGAATTCGCGCGGATGATTGGCATGAATGGCGACCCAGCTTGCGACGCCCTCCGCCCGTAGCGCGCTTACAAAGTCATCGGTCACGCGTTCAGGCGCAACCACGGGTACACGTGTATGCCAACGCACGACTTTGATGTGGTCGATGCCGGCCAAAGCTTGCACCAGTTCCCGCGCGCGACGAGCTGACATCATAAAGGGGTCGCCGCCAGTCAAAATGACCTCAAAAATTTGTGGCCGTGCGCGGATGTAATCCAAAGCTTGGTCGAGTTGGTCACCCACCAAAGCCTCGCCACCCGGCCCCACCATCTCGCGGCGGAAGCAGAAGCGGCAATAGACGGGGCAAACCGACAGAACTTTCAGAAGAACGCGGTCTTCATAGCGGTGGACGAGGCCCGGCACTGGCGAGAAAGCCGCATCATCAATCGGGTCCACGCTTTCCTTTGGGCTGTGCAGCAACTCAAAGGTGGAAGGTACAAATTGCGCTCGGATCGGGTCTTGCGGGTCGGCGCTATCGATCAGGTCCAGCATTGTCGGCGTCACTGCCACGGCATAACGTTCCGCCACTGCCTCTAATCCGGCTGCCTCTTCTAATGTTACGAGGCCAAGGGCCTGAAGATCGACAATTTTGGTGCTCGATGCCTCAACCTGAACGGAGTGAGACAGCGCCTTAATCTTTGCCTGTGGAGCCAAAGCCGCCTGTTCCCCGTGCCGTTTCATCGAGTTCTTCAAACTCCATCCAGCCAATCTGCGTGATGGGGGCAACGACCATTTGCGCAATGCGATCGCCGCGATGAATACGGAAGCCCTCCCAACCATGATTGATCAGGATCACACCGACTTCACCCCGATAATCCGCATCAATCGTGCCGGGGCTGTTGAGACACGTAATGCCATTCTTCAGCGCAAGCCCTGAGCGGGGGCGAACTTGAGCTTCATAGCCAGCCGGCAAAGCAATGCACAGACCGGTTGGGATCAGGGCCCGCCGACCGGGCAATAAATCGAGATGGCTACCTTCAGCCAAAGCGGCCCTTAAATCCATGCCCGCTGATTGGCCGGTTTCATAGGTCGGCAGCGGCAAGTCACCAAAATGTGAGAGCTTCTTGACGGCAACCAAAGGTCGAATGGTCTCCGCGGCCTCAGAAGGCGTTGTGGGCGCGCGGGTCGAGAACGGCTTTAACATCCTTGGTCCTTCATGGGGCACTTGCCTTCGGCAAGCCGGTCAAAACTTTTAAGTGGCAGAAGCACCACCAATCTTAGCTCAATCCAGTAGCCAGATTCGGTTGGACACTGGGCTCAAATCCATAATGCTTCAACCACCGAACATCGGCAGCAAACATGTCGCGCAAGTCAGGGATGCCATATTTCAGCATCGCCAAACGGTCGATCCCCATGCCGAAGGCAAAGCCTTGATACTGATCTGGCTCAATGCCGCAGGCACGCAGCACATTGGGGTGCACCATGCCGCAGCCCAAGATCTCGAGCCAATCTGTGCCCGTACCGATTTTCAACGCACCGCCGGAACGGTCACAGCGGACATCCATTTCCGCCGACGGCTCGGTGAACGGGAAATGGTGCGGTCGGAAGCGCACATCCACATCGTCGATCTCAAAGAAGGCGCGCATGAAATCCATCAGTACGCCCTTGAGATGACCCATATGCACCCCGTCTTCGATGACGAGGCCTTCGATTTGGTGGAACATCGGCGTGTGGGTCTGGTCAGAGTCGCAGCGATAGGTGCGACCTGGCGCTACGATCCGGATCGGCGGCTTTTGGGTCAGCATGGTGCGCACTTGCACAGGGCTGGTATGCGTGCGCAACAACATGCGCGAGCCATCTTCCTTCTCTTCGAAGAAGAAAGTGTCATGCATATCACGCGCGGGATGCTTGGGCGGGAAATTCAGTGCAGTGAAATTGTGGAAGTCATCTTCTACATCCGGCCCTTCAGCGATGGAGAAGCCCATATCGGCAAAGATGGTTTGAACCTCTTCAAACACTTGCATAATCGGGTGGATCTTGCCGCGCCGCTCGGGTCGCGAAGGCAAGGTGACATCTATCCGCTCTGCTAAGAGGCGCGCGTCGAGGGCGGCTTGGGCCAACGCTTCTTTCTTTTCGGCAATCGCATCGCTAAGACTTTGCTTCAAGCCATTGACCAAGGGACCAAAAGTCTGACGCTCTTCCGGGCTCATCCCGCCCATGCCTTTGAGAAGTTCGGACACGCTGCCCTTCTTACCAAGGGCATTAACGCGCACCAGTTCAACGGCCGCTTCATCTTGAGCGGCATCTAATTGGGCAAAAAGCTCGCGGGAGAGAGTGTCAATATCAGTCATGAAACGGTCCTAGCGGATTGGACGCCCAAATGGGAGGGGGGTGGCGCAGATGCATGGGGGACCGCAGTCCAACTGGCGGCGAAACCAAAGATCTGTGCCGCGCCTAGCCCGCCTGCGCCCGGCCCTGATCAACACTTTGCGCATGATTGATGATCAGATCAGCCATGTGCTTGGTTTTTGACGGCGGGAGGTCATGGGCCATTTGGTCGATGACTTCTAGCTTTGCACCTGGAATACGCCGCGCGGTGTCGACCCCACATGCCAACGGCACCAATTCATCCTGCTTGCCGTGAATGACCAAGGTGGGCGCTTGGATTGAGGCCAGCTTTTCCGCACGCGCCCCATCAGCCAGAATGGCAATGAGTTGTCGTAGCGTGCCTTTGGGATCATAAGCGCGATCATAGGCAGCGGTCGAATGATTGACAAAGGCGTCGGGCGCTCGCGCGGGATCGGGGTAAGAGATCAATTCCAGCGTCCGCCGACCAATCTCAATCGCTTCATCGCGGTTTGGTGCCTTGCTCCGGCGTGCTGTCAGGCGTTGGCGCAGTTTAGCCGGGGCACTGGGCAAGCCGCGTGCACCGCTGGTCGACATCACGGACATCAAACTACGTACCCGCGTTGGGTGATGGATCGCCATGTTCTGCGCAATCATGCCACCCATAGAGACCCCGACGATATGGGCGGCGTCGATCCCTAGATGATCCAACAGCGCCACCGCATCTTGGGCCATATCTTTAACGTGATAGGCGGTCTTAAAGCCGATCCCGAACAAGAGCCCAGCAATCGCGCGCAGAAGGCTTGCCACTTGTGCATCATGAAAATGCGTTGAAAGGCCCACATCGCGATTATCAAACAAGATCACGCGATGCCCGGCAGCTACCAGCTCTGCCATGAAATCTTCCGGCCATGCGATCAATTGCCGCCCCAGCCCCATGACCAACAACAGCGGCACACCCGAAGATGCACCCCGTTCTTCATAATAAAGCTCAATGCCATTGGCTTGAATGGTCGGCATGCACATGTCCCCCGATGCAGGCGTGATGGGTTTGGTCGAAAGCTCAAACAAAAACGGCCCCGAGATACCTCAAGGCCGTTTTCAAGTCATGTCAACCGCGCTCGCGTTGCTCGCATTTCGATTGGCGCGCAACTTTGATCCGATGGATCAAAACGCGTTTAGGGGCTTACGCAGTCAGTGCGGCCTTTGCCTTTTCAACCACAGCTGCGAAGGCGGCGGGTTCGCGGATTGCGATATCGCTCAACACTTTGCGGTCGACTTGGACGCCTGCTTTCAACAAGCCGTTGATGAAGACCGAATAGGTCATGTCATGCTGACGGGCTGCTGCGTTGATGCGCTGGATCCACAAAGCGCGGAAGTTGCGCTTCTTGGCCTTGCGGTCGCGGTAGGCATATTGACCAGCGCGCCAGACGGCGGCGGTCGCGGTGCGGATGGTGTTCTTCCGGCGGCCTTGGAAGCCTTTAGCGGCTGCCAATATGTTCTTCCTACGGGCGCGGGTTTGTTGCCCTGCTTTAATACGTGCCATTGTCTATATCCTTACAGCCCGTAGGGCGTCCAAAGTTTCACGCGAATTGCATCGCCAGTCGCGAGCTCCGACGTTCCACGGTTTTGACGGATATATTTGGATTTGTGCGACATCAAACGGTGACGCTTGCCCACAACACCATGCATAACTTTGCCGGTAGCCGTGATCTTGAAGCGTTTTTTGACGCCACTCTTAGTCTTCAGTTTCGGCATTTCGCTCTCCTGTGCTATGATGCACGGACTTGTTTTCATAAAGAATTCAAGTCAGCTAAAATAACCGCCACGGCATGCCGTTTCGCCGGACGATCAGATGGGAGGCGCGATCTAAACTAAGAGCGTGCAAAAAACAAGGGATTGGACTGAGTCTAAGCCGCTAAAGCCCCATGCAAACCCACACCCATCTGCAATCATATAAAGACATGTTTATATCTTTCCTTGCCTTTTGTCGAAGCCTCGGTTAGAAGCCGCCTTCTTAGGCCCTGTGCGCGAAGGTCGCTGGCGCAGGCATCGACTCTTCGAGGACTTTTCATGACTGACTATATCGTGGCCGACATCGGCTTGGCTGACTGGGGCCGCAAGGAATTGGCAATTGCTGAAACCGAAATGCCGGGATTGATGGCAACGCGCGCCGAATTTGGCCCAGGTAAGGTTTTGAAAGGCGCCCGCATTGCTGGCTGCCTACACATGACAATCCAAACCGGCGTCTTGATCGAGACGTTGACGGCTTTGGGTGCGGATGTTCGTTGGTCTTCGTGCAACATCTATTCAACCCAAGACCAAGCTGCCGCCGCAATTGCCGCTGCTGGCGTGCCTGTGTTCGCCATCAAAGGCGAAACGCTTCTGCAATACTGGGAATATGTCCACAAAATCTTTGAATGGTCCGATGGCGGCTTTCCAAACCTGATCTTGGACGATGGTGGCGATGCAACCTTATTGTGCGTCTTGGGCCCCAAGGCTGAAAAAGACCCTAGCATCTTGAACAACCCACAAAACGAAGAAGAAGAAGCGCTCTATGCTGTGATGAAGCGCTATCTGGTCGAAAAGCCAGGCTTCTATTCGGCGATCCGCGATGCCATCAAAGGTGTTTCGGAAGAAACCACCACCGGCGTGCACCGTCTGTATCAAATGGCTGAGCGTGGTGACCTGCCATTCCCAGGCATCAATGTGAACGACAGCGTGACCAAGTCGAAGTTCGACAACCTTTATGGCTGTAAGGAATCCTTGGTCGACGGGATCCGCCGGGGCACCGACGTGATGATGGCTGGTAAAGTCGCGATGGTTGCGGGCTTTGGTGACGTGGGCAAAGGTTCTGCCGCTTCGTTGCGCAACGCAGGTTGCCGCGTGATGATTTCCGAAATCGATCCCATCTGCGCGCTACAAGCCGCGATGGAAGGCTATGAAGTCGTCACCATGGAAGATGCCGCACCTCGTGCAGACATTTTCGTGACCGCCACCGGTAACCTCGACGTTCTGACGCTCGACCACATGCGCGCGATGAAAGATCGCGCCATTGTCTGCAACATTGGCCACTTCGACAGCGAAATCCAAGTTGCAGCCCTTCGAAACTACAAGTGGCACAACGTAAAGCCACAGGTCGACGAAGTCGAATTCCCAGACGGCAAGCGCATCATCGTGTTGTCAGAAGGCCGCTTGGTCAATCTGGGCAATGGCACCGGTCACCCAAGCTTCGTGATGTCGGCTTCCTTCACCAACCAAACCTTGGCTCAAATCGAGTTGCACACCAACCGCGACAAGTATGAGAACCAAGTCTATGTGTTGCCAAAGCACCTCGACGAAAAGGTTGCGATGCTGCACCTCGAAAAAGTTGGTGCCAAGCTCACGAAACTGACCAAAGCTCAGTCTGATTATATCAGCGTTCCAGAAACCGGCCCGTTCAAGCCAGACACCTATCGCTATTGATCCTGTGCCCGGGCTTGTCCCGGCGCAGATCATGGGGCAATCGGGGGATTGCAAGGCGGCGGCGCAGATTTCTGCGTCGCCGTTTTCTTTTTCGCGGGGACTGCCTTACCAAGTCATCTTCACAGGTGGCGGACCTTTGTAATTAGGATCGGCTGCAGATGGTGGAGGCGGCACAATGGTGCTGGGGGTCGAAACTGATGTTGTAGTCGGGGGCTGGTTGGCTTGCACCTCGGCACGGATAGCGGCCAAAGCGCTGACCGACGCATAGCCATCGGCAATCTTCCCGCGGCTCTTTTGATAGGCCTGCAAAGCAGCCCGCGTGCGTGGGCCTGCTTGACCATCAGGTGTGCCGACATCAAAGCCTAGGCCATTGAGCAAATTCTGTAACTCTGTCGCCCCGGCCCGCCCAATTGGCGGGTCATCAGTTGGCCAGCGGGTTGGCATCCGACCACGCCCGGCGATTTGATCGGCTAATAGCGCAACCGAGAGGGCATAAGCATCGGCGGCGTTATACGCCCGGATTGCCCCATAGTTCACGCCAACCAGAAAGGAGGCACCTTGCGCGCCTGCGGGTGCTAAAAGCCGGACTTGCCAGCCATCATCATCGAAAGAGGCGGATTGGCCTTCGGACAGATCGCTGACAATTGGATTGACGCCCAAGGCCTTCCAAAACGACAGTGGCCGGCGAACACCGTCAGCGAGGCTCCAATCAAAATCTGCGGGCATCGTGGCTTCTACACCCCAACGCTCTCCCGCTTGCCATCCGGCGCGCGCCAGATAGTTTTGAGTCGAGGCCAAAGCGTCGATGGGGTTAGACCAGATATCGCGCTTGCCATCGCCATCGCCGTCAATCGCGCGGCTTAGGAAAGAGCTCGGCATGAATTGGGTGTGCCCCATAGCACCCGCCCACGAGCCGATTAGATCGCTGCGGGTTGCCTCACCGCGCTCAAGAATGTCAAAAACTGCGAGCAATTCGGATTCACCCAAGGCAGTACGACGACCCATATAAGCCAACGTTGCCAAGGACCGAACGACATCGGACGAGCCCTTATTGCCACCAAAGCTGCTTTCCACGCCCCAGATGGCGATGGCAAATTCGACAGGCACGCCGGTGCGTTCAACAATGGGAAGCAATGCATCCTTGCGCGCGGCGTAAGCGGCACGGCCCTGTTCAATTCTACTTTGTGATACGGCTCCGGCCATATAGGCCCAGATCGGGCGGACAAATTCGGGCTGGCTTTCATTCAGCCGCTTCACATCGCTATTGGGCGCTATGTCGGCTAGAGTCGCGTCGACAATTGCGGGCTGCTTCTGGCCGACCAGTACGGCACGAGTTGCGAAATCAATGCGCCAAGCGTCAAACTCAGCCGAGCCAGAGGACGTGAAGGGCGGCGGCACATAGGCCAGCGGCTCTTGCGCACCCGCCAAGGTCGAAGTTGCAACTGCCAAAGCTGCCAAGCTAAAAGTTCGGGCCATCATGCGGTCAGTCTAAGATGCTGCGGGTGAAGCCGCAATGAACAAGATGCGCGAAGTTCCATTCTGCCCTGTGCACTGCCTTGATATCCCTGTAAGTAAAGCGGATAACATTTGAGTGATCGAAAAGCTGGGGTAAGTGTGACAGACCAATCAAGTCAAGCAGCGGCAACGCCACCTGCGGCCCGGCCAGGTGCCATGATCTTTATTCTGGCGACAGTGGTGCTCGATATGTTGTCAATCGGCCTGATCGTGCCGATCATGCCGCGCTTGGTTGAAACCTATTTCACCGATGTGACCGCCGCCGCGCACGCTTTTGGCTGGTCCATGACGATTTGGGCTTTCTTGCAATTCTTCATGTCACCAATTTTGGGGGCTCTATCAGATCAATTTGGGCGCAGACCCATTATTCTCCTGTCCTGTGTGGGCTTAGGTGTTTCCTATTTTGCCACTGCTGTTGCTCCCACCTTTCTAGCATTTATTGCTGCTCGTGTGATTTCGGGGGCCACGGCTGGCAATATTTCCGCCGCCAATGCCTATGTAGCCGACGTGACACCCCCTGCTGGGCGGGCGAAAGCGTTTGGGATGCTGGGCGCGGCATTTGGTGTTGGCTTTACTTTTGGCCCGGCCATGGGCGGCCTATTAGGCGCAATTGACATCCGATTACCGCTCTACGTCGCAGGCACTTTGTGCTTTATCAATGCGGCTTATGGGTATTTCGTCTTGCCTGAGTCCCACAAACTCGAGAACCGGAGCCCATTTAAATGGCGCAAAGCCAATCCGATCGGGGCTTTGGCTGTCTTCAAGGGTCAGCCCATGCTTTACGCCCTTATACCGGTTTATGCCCTGTTCGCGTTGGCGCAAAATGTGTTTCCCTCAAGCTTTGTTCTTTATGCGGAGCATCGTTATCATTTTGATACCATTACGACCGGCGCCACAATGGCGGTGTCGTCCACGTTGATGATTTTGGCACAGCTCTTCATTGTTCAGCGGGTAGTGGGGCGGTTGGGCGAGCGGCGCTCTCTCATGGTGGCTTTGTTCTTTGGCATGAGTGGCTTTGCCCTGTATGGCTTAGCCCCAACGCCGATTTGGTTCTGGGCCTCGATGCCCGTGATGACGCTGTGGGCGTTATTCAACCCAGCCGTGCAGAGCCTCATGACCCAGCGCGTCTCAGCCAGTGCTCAAGGTCAATTGCAGGGTGGGCTTGCGTCGCTCATGGCTCTGATGGGAATTTTTGCACCGACGCTTTATACCAGCTTGTTCGCGTTGGGTGTTGCAAAGCAATTACCCGGCGGATTAGACTTGCCCGGGGCCCCGTTCCTAACGGCGTCGCTCTGCCTAGGTACCGCGCTTGTAATCGCGATCTTTGCCGTCCGCCGTAGCCCAGGCAGCGGAAAACCAGAGTGAGACGGTGCAAATCCTCACAATAAGGTGACAACAAGTCCAACACCTTATCCGTCGTTCGTCACAGGCCCGTCATGGGAACGTCCTAGCACGTTCACGGATTGGGCAAACCGGCCTTTAGGAGAGCGAGTGATGGGACAGCGTAAATTTTTGGCAGCCAGCGTCGTGGCCATGTTGAGCCTTGCTGCACCAGTCTTCGCCCATCCAAATCACAATGCACCCGCCCCACTTGCCCCTTGGCAACAAGCTTCAATTTGGCCGGATCGTATCATAACGACCTTTGAAACCGACCCAACAACCAGTTTTGCTGTCACGTGGCGGACCGATGGCAGCGTTACACAAGCTTTGGCTGAAATTGTTCTAGCCACACCCGATGCTCGCTTTGATCTGGGTGCCACCCGCAAGGCGGCGGACTCCGAGCCGCTCGACCTCGAGACCATCAAGACGGCTGGGCAAGAGCTAAAGATGACTTGGAATGCCGGTCTGGCACCTGTCACCTATCATTCGATTAATTTTGACGGGCTGCAACCAGACACGCTTTATGCGTACCGTGTCAGCGGTGGCGACGGCAAGTGGAGCGAATGGTTCCAAATCCGCACCGCGCCCAAGTCAGGCCCGATCAAATTTCTCTATGTCGGCGACGCACAAAATGGGGTGCTGTCGCATTGGTCGCGCCTGATCCGCGCTGGCTACCAAAAAATGCCAGATGCGCGCTTCATCATTCATGCAGGTGATCTGGTCAATCGCGGCTCTCGCGACATAGAGTGGGCAGAGTGGTTCAAGGCCGTTGGCTTTATCCATGGCATGATCCCCGCCATCCCAGTTTCAGGCAACCATGAGTATGATAGTTTCGGCGTTGGGCCAGCCCAGCGTCGGCTTCTTTCTGCGATGTGGCGGCCGCAATTCCGCTTAAACTCAGTGGAGAGCCTGCCAGCCACCCTGCGCGAGACGGTTTACAAGGTTGCCTATGGCCCAGACCTCGACATCTTCGTGCTGGACACCACGTCGGAAGACTTGGCCAGCCAAGCGACTTGGTTGGACCAAGCCCTCACCCAGTCCAAGGCCAAATGGCGTATCGTCACCATGCACCATCCGATTTTCTCGTCCGGCCAGGGACGGGACAATCTCTCGCGGCGCAACCTCCTACTGCCGATCTTTAGCAAACATAAGGTTGATCTGATCCTGCAAGGCCATGATCATACCTATGCCCGTGGCACGATTGCTGAAACCGATCCGCAACGGCCTGAACGGGCGGTTGTTGGTGGTCCAGAAGATGTCGCCATGATGTTTGTCAACTCAGTTTCAGGCCCAAAGCAATATAAGTTTAAATCTACACGATGGGACGAATATGCCCCATCGGGCGTAAGGCTGGATCGGTTTGGTGAAGGCACCCAATTCTTCCAAACTATTGAGATCAATGGTGGAACACTTGCGTATCGCGCCTATGCCGCCACGGGTGAACTCTATGACAGCTTTGATATGAGCAAAGACGCCGCTGGCAAAAAGCAGGTGACCAAGGGACCAGCTGCGACGATGGAACAACGCGCCTATGGCCCGAATTTCCCCCATCGCGACTTCAAGGACCCGCAATAGCGTTGCCGGAGCTCAGAAAAGTACTTAGAGGCCAATCCGAACGACTTGGATGATCAGGGTCCACGCGATGAGCGAGAAGACCACGGCGATGGCAAATCCAATGGGACGCAGATCCCTCATGGAGTCGTCATCTTCATGGATTCGCCCCGAAAACTCCATTTCCAGTCGCTCTTGAATAGATTGTACGGGAGAAGGAACATGAGCGGGATCTCGCGAAAAACGTGCAGCGTTTTCAGCAGTTACCAGAACCGCATCCTGCACCTGTATCTCCGCATGCTTATGGACTGATTCCAAGTCAATTGCTTGAGCCTCTGTCGCGTCGCGCAGACCCTTTTGTTTCGCTTTAGCCATCCCGAACCTTCCCCCAATGGTTTTGTATAACCCCCGCGTATTTCCGTGCATTTAAGCTGATTAGATAAATTTGAGAGATTCATGAATAACGGACTAAGGCAGATTTCTTGGGATAGGCGCGCATTTGTTCATATGCGCGATCTGCTTCACAAACTTGAGGTAAAATTCTGGCATTGAAATTGCTACCGGGAGGATAGACGTCACTTTTCAGGACAGTGTGGCGTTCATCATTAGCATATGATCCACTTTTTGCAGGCGAGTACTTGCGAGATTTATCGGTGTTTTCGAAGGTAGATAAAATGCGCGTCACGATGATTGGTTCAGGTTACGTCGGCCTTGTTTCCGGTGCCTGTTTTGCAGATTTTGGTCATGATGTGACGTGTGTTGATAAGGACTCAACAAAGATCAATCAGTTAAACAATGGCATCATGCCAATCTTTGAGCCGGGGCTAGAACTTTTAGTTGCGAGAAACGTCGAGGCCGGTCGGCTGCGCTTTGCAGTCGATGCAAGAGAGGCAATTGCTGACTCCGATGCTGTTTTTATTGGTGTCGGCACACCGGCGCGTAGCTCTGACGGTCATGCAGATCTGTCTTATGTCTATACCGCAGCAGAAGAAATCGCAGACTTGATCAAGGGCTTCACCGTCATTGTGACAAAGTCCACAGTGCCTGTTGGGACTGGCGATGAAATCGAAGCCATCATTCGCAAGCGGCGACCAAACGCAGAATTCGCAGTGGTCTCCAATCCGGAATTCTTGCGTGAAGGCGCAGCGATCCGCGACTTCCAAGAACCTGATCGCGTTGTCATCGGCGGCGCAGATGATCCTCGCGCCCGCCAGATTATGCAGGAACTCTACCGTCCCTTGATGGAACAAGAGACGCCGATCTTATTTACTGCTCGTCGAACATCAGAACTCACCAAATATGCGGCGAACGCATTCCTTGCGATGAAAATCACCTTCATCAATGAAATCGCAAACCTATGCGAACGCGTTGACGCCGACGTCCAAGAAGTATCTCTCGGGATTGGCTTGGACGAGCGCATTGGCAAGCGCTTCTTGCAAGCTGGGCCCGGTTATGGCGGCTCTTGCTTCCCCAAGGATACTTTGGCCTTGTTGAGGACGGCCCGCGACGCCGGGGCACCGGTTGAACTGATTGAAACAACGGTTCGCATCAACGATGCCCGCAAGCAGGCCATGGCACAGAAAATCGTGCAGGCTATGGGCGGTGATGTTCAAGGCAAAACGATCGCAGTTTTGGGTCTAACCTTTAAGCCAAATACAGATGATATGCGCGATGCGCCGTCGCTCGACATCATTCCAGCGCTGCAGGCCGAAGGCGCGCGCATTCGAGCCTTTGATCCTGAAGGCATGCATGAAGCGCAGCGCCACTTCAAAAACATGGATTATGCCGCCAGCACTTCTGACGCCATTGAAGGAGCTGATGCGTTAGTGATTCTAACTGAATGGGACGCGTTTAAAGCGATAGAACTCCGTAAGTTGAAAACGATGCTCTCTGTTCCAATTGTGGTCGACTTGAGGAACATGTTCAGCATTTCTGAAATGAACAGATATGGAATTCGCTATTTTGGTGTAGGAAGACCACAAAACTCTCGCCAGATTTCAGACAATAAGGAACTACACGATGTATCATGCTAATAAACGCGTTTTGGTCACTGGCGGGGCCGGTTTTTTGGGCTCGCACTTGTGCGAGCGCCTGTTGGAAGCAGGGGCCGAGGTTATCTGCGTCGACAATTTCTTCACCGGCACCCGACGGAACGTTGAACATCTGATTGGCCATAAGCGCTTTGAATTGATGCGCCATGATGTTTGCTTCCCGTTGTTTGTCGAGGTCGATGAGATCTACAATCTCGCGTGCCCAGCTTCACCCATCCATTACCAACATGATCCGGTTCAGACGACCAAAACCAGCGTGCATGGCGCGATCAACATGCTGGGCTTGGCCAAGCGGGTCCGTGCGAAGATCTTCCAAGCCTCTACGTCAGAAGTTTATGGCGACCCCAGCGTCCATCCTCAGCCTGAGGAATATTGGGGCAATGTGAACCCAATTGGGCCTCGCTCGTGCTATGATGAAGGGAAGCGTTGTGCCGAGACCTTATTCTTCGATTATAATCGCCAGCATAAAGTGCGCATCAAGGTTGCGCGCATTTTCAATACCTATGGACCGCGCATGCATCCAAATGATGGTCGGGTTGTTTCAAACTTCATCGTCCAAGCCCTTCAGAACCAAGATATCTCGGTATATGGCGCGGGCGAACAGACACGCTCCTTCTGTTATGTTGATGATTTGGTCGCGGGCTTTATGAAACTGATGGCGACCGGCGATGATGTGATTGGTCCCATTAATTTGGGTAATCCTGGCGAGTTCACCATTCGGCAATTGGCTGAGCTGGTGATTGAGTTGACTGGCTCCAGCTCGCGCATCGTGGAATTCCCCTTGCCACAGGATGATCCAAAGCAGCGTCGTCCGGTTATCGAGAAGGCAAAGGCCCAACTCGATTGGGAGCCAAAGGTGCAGTTGCGCGAAGGTTTGGGCAAAACCATCGTTTATTTCGACAAATTGCTCAAAGAAAATGACCCCAGCGTAGCCATCGCGGCGTCCTAGCAGCGATGAGATCAATAAGACAACAAGTGAGTAGAAACGATGTCAGTGCGTAAACGAGCTCTCATTACCGGTATTACCGGCCAAGACGGTGCCTATTTGGCCGAATTATTGTTGGGCAAGGGCTATGAAGTCCATGGCCTGAAGCGGCGCTCTTCGTCTTTTAATACCGCTCGGATCGATCAGATCTATCAAGACCCGCATGAAGAGGACATTCGCCTGAAATTGCACTATGGCGACATGACGGATTCCACCAATCTGATCCGGATCGTCCAAGAAGTTCAGCCTGACGAAATCTACAATCTGGCGGCGCAGAGCCATGTGCAAGTCAGCTTTGAAACACCTGAATATACAGCCAATGCAGACGCCGTCGGCACGTTGCGTTTGCTGGAAGCCATCCGCATTCTCGGAATGGAAAAAACCACGCGCTTTTATCAAGCCTCGACTTCTGAGCTTTATGGGCTGGTCCAAGCCGTGCCACAAAGCGAAACAACGCCCTTCTATCCACGCTCACCCTATGGTGTGGCCAAGCTTTATGCTTATTGGATCACCGTCAATTATCGCGAAGCCTATGGCATTCACGCGTCTAATGGCATCTTGTTCAACCACGAGAGCCCGCTGCGCGGTGAAACCTTCGTAACGCGCAAAATCACGCGCGCCGTAGCCGCAATCGCTCAAGGGCTGCAAGAGAAGCTCTATTTGGGCAATTTGGATGCAGAACGCGATTGGGGACATGCGCGCGATTACGTCGAAGGTATGTGGCGGATTGTTCAACACGAAGTCGGCGACGACTTTGTGTTGGCAACGGGCGAAAAGCGCTCGGTGCGCGAGTTCGTGAACTTGGCCTTCAAAGAAGTTGGCATTGAAGTCACTTGGGACGGCTCAGGCGTCAAGGAGATCGGTCGCGATGTGAAGACCGGCAAGACTTTGGTCGCTGTTGATCCACGCTATTTCCGCCCGACAGAAGTCGACTTGCTTCTGGGCGATGCCGCCAAGGCCAAGCGCCTACTTGGCTGGGCCCCAGAGACCAGCTTTGCCCAAATGGTAACAGAGATGGTCAAGAGCGATTTTGGCCTGGTTGCTCGCGAAGCCTCACATCGCCGGCTGGATGAGGATTTTGGCAACGTCGCGCGTTGACCTATGGGGCGCGGAACGCGCCCGACCTGTCGGACAAAATTTGATCGGCTGTGTGTGGAGATCGATCCCATGTTAATCTCAGTAATCATGGTGACGTGGAATTCTGGGGCCACGGTTCGCCATACCTTGGACAGCTTCTTTTCCCAAACCTATGGGCCAAAAGAATTAGTTGTTGTCGATGGTAGGTCTCGGGATGAGACGATGGAGATCGTTAGATCCTATCCACAAACCAACATAACTTGGATTTCAGAGCCCGATAACGGCATGTATGACGCCTTGAACAAAGGTCTCAGGTTAGCTTCGGGAGATGCAATTGGGGTGCTAAACTCCGACGATACCTATCATAGCCCGTCGAGCCTAGAGGCGATCAGCAAAGGCCTTAAGATGGCCGATACCGTCCATGGCCATCTGAATTTCGTCACCGATCATGGCACCAAGACAGTCTCAAGGGTCTGGCGCGGGCAACCCCGGCCTCGACAAGGCTTTAAAGCTGGGTGGATGCCGGGACACCCGACTTTCTATGCACGGCGGCACGTTGTCGAAGATGTTGGTCCGTTCGATTTGGCACTTGAGACATCCTCAGACTATGATTGGATGTTGCGCGCGCTAGAAGTGCATGGCTTCAGTACCCATCTGATTGATGAGGTGCTAATCGATATGCAACAAGGCGGGCGCAGCACCTCTGGTCTTGCCTCCTACTTACATCACAATCTTGAGGCTTTGCGGGCACGACAGAAGTGGCTCAAAGCTGGATTGATCGACTATGCGCTGTTTGCTAAGCCCTTGCGCAAAGTTGGCCAATTTTTGGCTGTGAAGCCTTAGGATCCGACAGCGCCACGACTGATTTCTTGCGGGCCAGCTGTCTTTCATTCAGACAAAGGCCTTCAGCCCTTTTTGAACCTAGCCAGAGTGCACTTGCACCCTATTCGAGGATTGTATGACACCTTCTCCCATGTTTGATTTGAGCGGCAAAAAAGTTTGGGTCGCCGGGCATCGTGGCATGGTCGGCGGTGCCTTGGTGCGTCGCCTCAGTACTGAAGGATGTAATGTCGTTACCGCAGGTCGCGATCAAGTCGATCTTGTCCGGCAAAGCGCAGTCGAAGCATGGCTCGAGGCTGAGAAGCCTGATTGTATTTTCTTGGCGGCTGCGAAGGTTGGCGGAATCCAAGCCAATAATACAAGACCGGCCGAATTTCTCTATGAAAACCTGATGATTGAAGCCAATATCATTCATGCGGCCTATCAAGTCGGCGTGAAAAAGCTGATCTTTCTTGGCTCGACCTGCATTTATCCCAAAATGGCCCCGCAACCCATTCCCGAGTGTGCGCTTCTTACGGGGCCATTGGAGCCAACCAACGAATGGTATGCGATTGCCAAAATTGCCGGGATTAAGTTGTGCCAAGCTTATCGCCGCCAATATGGCTGCGACTTCATCGCGGCTCAGCCAACCAATCTTTATGGCCCTGGCGATAATTATGATCTCGAATCAAGCCATGTTCTGCCGGCACTTCTACGCAAAGCGCATGAGGCAAACCTGAGCGGCGCTGAGGAGTTCGTTGTGTGGGGCTCTGGAAGTCCAAGGCGCGAGTTTCTCCACGTCGATGACTTAGCTGATGCCGTGGTCCATCTTGCCAAGTGCTATAGCGATGAAGAGCATGTCAATGTCGGCTCGGGCGCTGAGGTGACCATCAAGGAATTAGCCGAGCTGGTTTGTGAGACAGTTGGCTTCCAGGGGCAGTTGCGATTTGATGTCTCAAAACCGGACGGCACGCCCCGAAAATTGTCCGATGTCTCAAAATTACACGGATTGGGATGGAACCAAGCTCGTCCGTTGCGCATTGGTCTGGACCAAACTTATCGGACGGCGTTTATTGAAACCTCAGCAGAGTGAATATCAGGCATTCTTTGATGTAAAAGTGACGCACAATACCCCTAAAAGGCGTCCACAAAAGACCCGATAGGTAATTCCATATAGAGTGGCACATTCTTTGCTGCTCTCGTCATGCAGCGCCTGTAGCTTTGCGTCTGAATACCTATCGAATGAAGATAGCGCGCTCGATGGTATTGAAGAGGTATGAGAGGATGAGGGGACGGATGTTGAGTGTTGATCGGATGGATGGATTGTATGCTGGGGGTGACACGTTGGTGTTGCGTGTGAACGGCTATGGAGCGAAGCGTTGGTTTGACGTTGGGGTTAG